>Ga0182012_10000017_pt1 | contig 170180 bp, 151 predicted proteins | sample 612S2SmetaG_FD_120486 | JGI IMG/M metagenome (GOLD analysis project Ga0182012, IMG submission 120486) | Permafrost microbial communities from Stordalen Mire, Sweden - 612S2S metaG | ecosystem: Environmental > Terrestrial > Soil > Wetlands > Permafrost | place: Sweden: Stordalen | collected... | reverse complement strand
CTTTCGCTAAGCGCCTTTCGCTAAGCGCCTTTAGCTAATCGTCCCCCTGCTAATCGCCTTTCGCTACGCGCCTTTCGCTAAAACGCCTCACGCTAGTCCTTCGCTCGCCTCACGCTCGCCCATCGCCCGCCTCACGCTCGCCCCTCGCTCGCCTCACGCTCGCCCCTCGCCCGCCTCACGCTCGCCCTTCGCTCACGGCTTCTCGCTTCCTCTGGCCCGGTGCTGGTCCCGTCGATCTCCGCACCACCAGCGCCGGCTGCACCGCAAACTCGCCGCCCTTACTGCCATCCTGCCGGCTGCTGTAGAGCGCCCGAAACGCCACCCGCGCAATCTCGTCGCGCGAAAGCCCCACCGTCGTTAACGCCGGCTGCGTAAACGCGCTGATCTGAATATCATCGAATCCCACAATCGAAATATCTTCCGGCACCCGCAATCCGCTTTCGTGGATCGCACCCAGCGCCCCGATCGCCGTCATGTCGTTCGACGCCAGCACCGCGGTCGGTCGCGTCTTTCCACTCAGCAGCCGCGCCATCGCCTCGTGTCCCCCGCTCACCTGGTGATTCCCCTCCTCCATCAGGCCCGCCCCAATCCCTCTGCGCTTCAGGCACCCCACAAACGCCTCCCGCCGTACACGCGCCGAGCGCAGCATCATCGGTCCTGAGATAAACGCAATTTTCGTGTGCCCCAGCCCCACAATGTGCTCCACCGCCGCATCCACTCCCGCCGCGTAATCCACCGCGATATTACTCGTCAGTTCGTGCGCGGTCCCCGTATCCAGAAACACCAGCGGAATCTCCCGGCTGTGAAACTCCCGAATCCAGCGCTCATCCATTTCCGACGTCATGATCGCCACGCCGTCCACCTTGCGCTGCAGCATACGGCTCACGCACAGCTCCATCCGCTCCGGATCGTAATTCGTATTCGCCACCAGCACTTCCTGCCCGTACTGCACAGCGATATCCTCGAAGCTCTTCACCAGCTCCGGGAAAAATGGATTCGTGATGTCGGAAATAATCAGCCCATACAGGCTGCTGCGCCCCGAACCCAGCGCCCGCGCCCACGTATTGGGATAGAACTTCAGCTCCTCAATCGCCCGCTGCACCCGTTCCTTCGTTTCCCGCGTTACCTTGTCTGAACCGTTGATGGTTCGCGACACAGTAGCCGTCGAAACTTTCGCCAGGCGGGCAACTTCCCTGATATTCATATTGGGCGTTCGAAAAGCCTATATTCGATCTGCAACAGACTAGGGTAATCCCTCATCGATTCCTGAAGCTTCTGCAACATTAAGAACATGTCTTTCACCGGAGTCAGCCATTGAAAATCCGCCCCGCCCACTTCGCGACCGCCGCGCTTCTGTCTCTGTTGAGTCTTTCCGCCACAGCCCAGCCTTCCACCTCCACGCGATGGTCGGAATCTCAGGCGAATGAATGGTACGCCCATCAGCCCTGGCTCGTCGGCAGCGACTACATCCCCTCCAACGCCATCAATCAGCTCGAGATGTGGCAAGCCGAATCCTTCGACCCCAAACGCATCGACCTCGAGCTGGGCTGGGCCGAATCCCTCGGCATGAACACCATGCGCGTCTTCCTTCACGACCTGGTCTGGCAACAGGACCCCGACGGCTTCCGTGACCGTATCGGCGTCTTCCTCACCATCGCGGCGAAACATCATATCCGCCCCCTCTTCGTCCTCTTCGATTCCTGCTGGGATCCCGACCCCAAACTCGGCCCTCAGCATCCGCCCATCCCCGGCGTCCATAACTCTGGCTGGGTGCAAAGCCCCGGCCGCGCCGCCCTCGCCGACCCCACCCAGTATCCCCGCCTCCAGACCTACGTCAAAGGCGTCATCGGCGCCTTCGCCGACGATCCGCGCATCCTCGGCTGGGACCTGTGGAACGAGCCCGACAACATCAACGCCGACACCACCAAAGAAACCGAGGCCAAGCGCGACCTTGTCGCCAAACTTCTGCCCCAGGTCTTCGCTTGGGCTCGCTCCGCCCATCCCATGCAACCCCTCACCAGCGGCGTCTGGCAGGGCGACTGGTCCTCGCTCGAACGAATGCCGCCCGTCGCCCGCATCCAGATCGAGAACTCCGACGTCCTCTCCTTCCACAACTACGGCTGGCCCGAAGACTTCGAGCACCATGTACTGCTCCTCGAGCAGTACCATCGCCCCCTCCTCTGCACCGAATACATGGCCCGCGGCGCGGGCAGCACCTTCGACACAGTCCTGCCCATCGCGCAGAAGTATCGTGTCGCCGCCATCAACTGGGGCTTCGTCCAGGGTAAGACCCAAACGAACCTACCCTGGGATTCCTGGCAGCGCCCCTACGTCCTCCAGCCCCCCATGATCTGGTTCCACGACATCTTCCATCCCGACGGCACCCCCTACCGCCAGCACGAAGTCGACCTCATCCGCGCGCTGACCTCCGCTACGAATGGCGCAAGCCAAGCGACACCGCAATGAGGCGAAATGCCGAATCCCCTCCCCCCGCCGCATCATCGAAAAGCCAACAGCCATCGGAGGAGAAACACTATGGCAGCTTTTTGCGGATGCTGTGGAGCAGAGATTGGCCCGAAGGCCGAAGCATGCCCCGTCTGCGGCACTCCCCGGCATGGAATGTTGAGCCTCGATCCCGCAATTCAATCGGACACGGGCTCCAAATCCGATAACCCCGCCACCATGCACCTGTTTTCCTGCGAGATGAGAAAGGAAACCAGCCGCCCGAAAGTATCGTAGGCTGAGGACAATCAAAACCACTCAGGAGAATCCATGAAAATAGCAACTCTCATCTGCCGTATTCTTCTCGGCCTTGTCTTCGTCGTCTTTGGCCTCAACAAGCTCCACCAGTTCATCCCCGCCACCATGCCGCCGGGCGACGCAGGCACCTGGTCCCTTCTGATGGTCAACCATCACTGGCTGGCGGTCGTTGGCATCTTCGAGACCGTCGGCGGCCTCTTCCTGCTCTCCGGCAGATTCGTCCCACTCGGCCTCACCCTCGTCGCCCCGATCTGCGTCAACATCCTGCTCTTCAGTTTCCTGTTTGCCCCCGCTGCCGCGGGCCCCGGCATCGTGGTTTCAATCCTCGAGCTCTTCCTGATCTACGCTTACCGCGGCTACTTCGCTTCGCTCTTTACGGCCAAAGCCACCGTCTCCTGACCTCATTGCTCTCGACCGCACTCGTTGGCATTACCAGATATCTAACTTACAAAGAAGAAGTGTCATCCTGAGCGAAGCATCCGAATTCGTTGCGCCCGCCTTTGGGCGCAACAATCAATTCAGAAGCGAGTCGAATGGACCCGCATTTCATCGCCATCAGAATGCCCTCTCAATGGATAGGGCATTCTGGACACCAGGAATTCTCGATCACATCCCCATAGGCGAATCTGAAAACGCGACACTCGCCGCATCGCACGTACTTACACCGCGCCCGTAATACCCTTCCCCTCCGCCAGGGTAAATATCCGATCCACCCCAGGCAACTGCACCTTCTCCACCACCCCATCCGGCCAATGAATCTCGACTAAGTCCACCTTCTCCGCATCACCCAGCCCAAAATGCACCCGCGGATCGTTCGACGATAGATAGCTCCCCCCGCTCAACACATCGCCCCGTTGCCGCATCCCACCCGCCGTCAGATAAACCGTCGCCCCCACCGCATCCCGCGGACTTTTCGCCCCTCCCACCAGCTTCAACTCCACCCAGTGATGATGATCCGGGTTCACATTTTTCAGTAGCGCCGGAAGTCCATCCATGTTGTTCATCACCACATCGATCTTTCCGTCATTGAATAAATCCCCAAACGCCACGCCACGTCCCACCACCACAACCGCCAGCCCCGTCCCTTCTACCGCAGGCACCAGCTCAAACTTTCCGCCCTTCACGTTGTGAAACAGCAGAGGCCGCTCCGCATAAGTCGTCCCCCACTCCGGATGCGCGTCCACTTGCGGATAAACATGCCCATTCGCAATGAACAAGTCCTTCCAGCCGTCGTTGTCGTAATCCAGAAATCCATCCCCAAACCCCACAAATGGAATCGTAGGCGCCGCAACTCCCGCCTGATAACTCACGTCGGTGAAATTCCCCTTGCCGTCGTTGTTAAACAAGATGTCGTAATCATCCGAAAACGTCGTGCTCACGATAGCCTCGTGCCCGTTGTTTTCATAATCCCCCGCCGCCAGCCCCATATTCGCCGCCTCCCGCCCATCCGCATTCAGCGCCAGCCCGCTGAGGTAACTATCGTCCTCAAACGTCCCGTTCCCTTTGTTGATGTATAAATAATTCGGCGTCGAATCGTTCGCCACGATCAGGTCCGGCTTCCCATCCCCATTCACATCCACAAACAAAGCACCCAGCCCGTAGTACCCATTCTTGTTATCGACGCCCAGCTTCTCGCTAACATCCGTAAAAGTCCCATTGCCGTTGTTACGAAATAAATGGTCGCGCTCTCCCGGCAATCCTCGCGGCCCGCACATTGTCCCCACGCCGCGAAACTGGCAGTTAGCATAATTTACCGCCCGCGAACCCGAAACCGGCGGATGCACAAAATCGAAGTGGACATATCCCGCTACAAATAAATCCAGCCGCCCATCGCCGTCATAATCTCCAAACGTAGCCCCTGTCGACCACGTCCCTAACTCCACCCCCGCCTTCTCCGCCACATCCGTAAACGTCCCGTCGTGATTATTGCGGTACAGACGGTTCTTTCCATAGTTAGTAACATATAAGTCCGGCCACCCGTCATTGTCGTAATCCGCTACCGCGCACCCATAACCCCACCGCTCGTTACTGACCCCCGCCTTTTCCGTCACGTCCGTAAACGTCCCATCATGGTTGTTGTGAAACAGCGCCGCCTTCGGGGCCGCCTCCTTCCCATTCATCGCATCGAGCGTCGACCCATTCACCAGATAAATATCCAGCCAGCCGTCGTTGTCGTAGTCGAGCAGGCACACCCCTGGCCCTTTCGCCTCCACAATGTACGGCTTGTCCGGCGTCCCCGACGTGTGATGCCAGCTCGTCAGCCCCGCAGCCTTGGCAATATCCTCAAACACCACCGGCCCGCTCTTCACGAACCCACCCGCGGTAATCGGCCGATGCTTCGCATCGAAAACCGCCTGATGCTGCTCCCCGCTCGCAATGCCCACGTGCTGCGCTCCGCCCGCGGCCTCCTGCCCCTGTGCCGTCGCCGCCAACCCAAAAACAACCAGCGCTTCCGCGGCAAACACCCCCACAATTGACAGCCCGTAACGACGTCCCCATCCCACTCGATTCTTCATCCTGCAACCATTCTCGCCGCTCGCACCCATCCGCGAAAAGAGCCACTCAAATTCTCATCCCCGCACCGCGTTACCATGAATCCGCATGCCGCTCCTTAAGCAAACTCTCTTCCTTACCCTCATCTGCATTTCCCCCCTCCTCGCCCAACAGTCCCCGCAAGTCCGCGTCCCCACCGCCACCCTCGACGCTTACACCGGCCAGTACCGCTTGCAGGACGATCCCGACACCGTCTTCTCTGTCTTTCGTGACGCCGGCCGCCTCTACATTGAGAGCCCCCGCTCCCCGCGCATCAACCTCACCCCCGAATCGAACACAGCCTTTACACCCGACAGCGGCAACTCCCACTACACGTTCCTGACCGCCGGCGACGGCCAGGTCGCCACCATGCGCTTCACCAGTCCCGGCCAGCAAATCAACTTCGAAAAAATCTCCTCCCAGCCCGTCCCCAACCACTTCCGCCCCTACTCGCGCCGGGAAGTCATGATCCCCATGCGCGACGGCATCAGGCTCCACGCCGTTATCCTCCGTCCAACCGGCACCAAACAAACGCTGCCCTTCCTCATGGAGCGCACCCCCTACGGCGTCGACGGCTCCACCTCTGACTCCACCAACTCCCGCTTCACCGAGCTGGCCCAGAGTGGCTACATCTTTGTCATGGAAGATATCCGTGGCCGTTACAAATCCGAGGGAACCTTCGTCATGATGCGTCCCCTCGCCGACCATCATGACCCGCATGCCATCGACGAATCGACCGACACATACGACACCGTAGCCTGGCTCCTCAAACACATTCCCCATAACAATGGTCGCGTCGGCGTCATCGGCATCTCCTATCCTGGCTTTCTCGCCGCGGAAGCCGGCATCGACCCCCACCCCGCTATCCGTGCCATCTCCCCCCAGGCCCCCATGACCGACGTCTGGCTCGGCGATGACTTCTTCCACAACGGCGCATTCCGCCAGACTTACGGCTACGACTACGTCACCGGCATGGAATCCACCAAAGAGAACACCTTCACCAAACTCGACGAGGACGCTTACAACTTCTTCCTCAACGCCGGCTCCTTCGCCGCAGCCGGCAAGTCTGGCGTCGACGATCTGCCCACAGGCAAGGCCTTCCTCGAACACCCCGCCTATGACAACTTCTGGCTCTCCCGCGCCGTCCAGTACCACCTCACCACCGTCGCCGTCCCCACCCTTGAAGTCGGCGGCTGGTGGGATCAGGAAGACCTCTGGGGACCCCAGGCCGAATATTCTGCGCTCGAGTCAGCCGCCCACCACCTTCCCGCCGACCCCGCCCACCGCGTCTACCTCGTCCTCGGTCCCTGGCGTCATGGCGGCTGGGCCCAAACCACACGCCATCTCGGCCCCCTTGACTTCGGCGAAGCCGTCGGCGACGAATTCCGCCAGCACATCGAAGCCCCCTTCTTCGCGTACTACCTAAAAGATCAGCCAGGCTTCAGCCTGACTAACACCGCCACTTACCAAACCGGCTCCGAGCGCTGGATGTCCTACGACCAATGGCCGCCCCAAAATGTAATCACCACTGATCTCTATCTGGCCGCGGACGGCTCGCTCACCTTTACCAAACCCTCCGACCCCACCGCCTTCAAGGCCTATACCTCCGATCCCGCCAACCCAGTCCCCTACCGCCGCCGCCCCATCCAGGCCACCTACGCCCCCGGCTCTCAGTGGTACACCTGGCTCGTTCAGGATCAACGCCCGTACGACTCCACCCTCCCCGACGGCCGCAAAGACGTCGCCATCTTCACCACCCCGCCCCTCGACCACGACCTCACCATCAGCGGCGACCTGGTTGCCGACCTCACCGCCTCCACCTCCGGCAGTGACGGCGACTGGGTCGTCAAGCTCATCGACGTCTTCCCCGACGATCCTGAAAAAGCCGGCACATGCGCGACACCCTGCCTCACCATCGCGCCAAGTCCCGACGCCAACCCTTCCGGCTACGAGCTCATGATTGCCGATGAAATCTTCCGCGGCCGCTATCGCCGCAGCCGCACCGACCCTGAACCTATCCCCGCCAACACTCCCGAGGAATACCGCTTCTCACTCCATGCCGCCGACCACGTCTTCCTCAAAGGACACCGCATCATGGTCCAGGTCCAGAGCACCTGGTTCCCCCTCTACGACCGCAACCCCCAAACCTTCGTCCCCAACATCATGACCGCCCAGCCCTCGGACTATAAGCCCGCCGAACAACACATCTACGCCACCTCCCACATCGAACTGCCCGTGCCCCAATAAACTGCGATGCAAATCAAGTACTCCATCCCCATAGGTTTGGCTTGCGTCGCACAACCGTCTCCGGAAAACCCTCCTGTACACTGTCCAAACCCCAATCCATCCACTGCAATGAGGTACCAAGGCATGGCCCCACCAGCGCCCCTGCCCGATCAGCTCGCACCTGACCTCGTGCCTGACCCGGCCGCTCGCCCCACTATCCCTCCCGACGACCCGCTCCTCCTGCGCGAATGGTTCCTCATCGCCTTCTCAACCGAAATCCTCCCCGGCGCAACCCTCGCCCGCCGCCTCCTCGGCCGCGACCTCGTCCTCTGGCGATCATCGCAGGGCCTGCACTGCTGGCTCGACCTCTGCATCCATCGCGGAGCCAAACTTTCGCTCGGCACGATTGCCTGCGACCACCTCATCTGTCCCTACCACGCATGGGAGTACGCCCCCTCTGGCCAATGCGTCCGCATCCCCGCTCAGCCAGACCTGCCGCCGCCCGCCAAAGCCCGCGCCCACGTCTTCCGAGTCGAGGAATCCTCCGGCGCCGTCTTCGTCTGTCTCGGCGAACCCACGCATCCGGCGCCGCAATGGCCGCTCTCGCACACTCCCGGCTTCCGCACCGTTCCTGCCGGACCCTACATCTTCCGCGCCCTCGGTCCCCGCATCATCGAAAACCTCCTCGACGTCGCGCACCTCGGTTTTGTTCACGCCGGCCTCCTGGGCGATCCGCAAAGACTGGAGATCGAAGACTACGAAGTAGCCGACACCCCCCGAGGCCCCGAGGCCGCGCAGATTCGCATCTGGCAGCCCAACCCCGACGGCACCGGCCAGGGAGCGCTTGTCACTTATCGTTACTGGGTGGAGGGCCCGCTCACCGCAGGACTCGAAAAACTCGCCGAGCCCGATCCCGGCGAGCCCGGCTCCGACAGCCCCAGCCACGGCGCGCGCCGCTTCGCCATCTTCGCCCAGGTCGCTCCTATCGACCACGAGTCCTGCGCCATGCGCCTGCTCATGAGCATGAACTACGGCCACGGCATTCCCGACCAGGAACTCCGTGCCTTCCAGGATCGCGTCACCGAACAGGATCGCGTCGTCGTTGAATCGCAGCGCCCTGAGCTTCTGCCGCTCGACCTCCAGGCTGAACTCCACCTGCGTTCCGACCGCATGGCCATCGCCTACCGCAAATGGCTGCGGAAGATCGGGCTTCGCTATGGCGCAGCGTGAGCGCTTGCCGCTCTTCACCTCCGGCGATATCGATGGCTTCTTCGGCCTCTTTTTCTCCGGCTTCCCGGACCTTCTGCTCATCGTTGGACTGGCGCCCGTCTGCGGCCTTTCCACCTCCTTCGTCGTCAGCCGCATCCTGCCTGGAGTCGCCGTCTCCGTCGTCATCGGCAACTTCTTTTACGCCTCGCAGGCGCGCCGCCTCGCACTCAATACCGGCCGCACCGACGTCACCGCCATCCCTTTCGGCGTCAACACCCCCACCATCTTCGCCTACGTCTTCCTCATCATGGGCCCTGTCTACACGCAGACCCACTCCGGAACCGCAGCGTGGCAGGCGGGCATCTTCGCCAGCCTGCTCAGCGGCATCATCCAGACCGCCGGCGCATTCTGCACGGACTGGATCCGCCGTTACACTCCGCGCGCCGCTCTCCTCTGCCCGCTCGCCGGCCTCTCGCTCGCCTACCTCTGCCTCGGATTCATCTTCGGCGTCTTCGAGCAGGCCGCCATCGCCCTCGTCCCCATGATCATCCTCTTCACCCTCTATGGATCGCGACTTCGCCTTCCAGGCCGAATCCCTCCAGGCCTCGTCGCCATCGCCATCGGCGCGGCGCTCGTAGCCATCCTGCGTGCGCTCCACATCTACCACCCGCTACCTGCCGAACTCGTGGCCCCCGGCCTCTACCTGCCACACGCCGTCAACGCCTTTGCGCTTCTCGGCAGCCACCAGCTCTGGACCTACCTCCCCGTCATCGCACCCCTCGCCGCGCTCGATACTCTTGGCTCCCTGCAGATCCTCGAATCCGTCCGCATCGCGGGCGACGAATACCGCACCGTCCCATCCCTTCTCACCAATGGACTCGGCACCCTCGCGGCCGCGCTCCTTGGCAGCCCGTTTCCGACGACGCTCTACATCGGCCACGCCGCGCACAAGGCCAACGGCGCGCGCTCCGGCTACTCCGTCCTCAATGGAATCGCCATCCTGGCGCTCTGCGTCACCGGTCTCCTGCCTCTGGTTCTCCGCATCGTACCGCTTGAAGTCGCCGGTCCCGTCATCGTCTGGTTTGGACTTGTCACGATTGGCCAGGCCTTCGCCGAAGTGCCTCGCGAGCAATCCGTCGCCGTCGCCCTCGGCCTGATCCCCATCCTCGCGGAATGGGCCGCAGGCCTCATCAACACCGTCGCCCTCGCCGCCAACAGTTCGCTCGCTGCGGTGCTCGGTCGCATGAATGGCGAGCTCGCACTCGCCGGCCTGCTCTCTCTCGGCCAGGGCGCGCTGCTCACCTCCATGCTTTGGGCGGCCACTATGGCCCTCGTCATCCAGAAACACTTTGCCCGCGCCGCAGCATGGATGGGGGCGGCCGCCGTGCTCTCCGCCATCGGCGTTATCCACGCCTGGCAGCTCACGCCCACTGGCGTCGAAGGCCGCCTCGGCTGGTTCGCCGCGCCACCCTTCGCCCTCTCCTACCTCGCGGGAGCCGCCTTTCTCCTCCTCTGCGCCCGGCTTGCGCGCCGACCCGCGTCAGTCTCCCGGACCGCGTGAACTTCTGCATCTAAGATGAAGCCTCGCATGTCACCTAAGTTAAGGAAATGGCCTTGTCAGAGAACTCAGAGAAGAACCCATCCGTTCAGGAGCAGGAGGGGTTGAGCAAAGTAGCCGCCGTTACCCTCTCTTTCTGGATCATTAAGGTGTTGTGCACCACACTCGGCGAAACCGGCGGCGACGCCGTCACGATGTCGATGCATCTTGGATATGCCATTGGCACCGCGATCTTCGCCGTCATCGTGGGCATTGCGGTCACCGCGCAGGTGATCGCCAGGCGGTTCCATCCCTTCCTCTATTGGTTCACCATTGTGGCGACGACTACAGTCGGCACTACAATGGCCGACTTTGCCGATCGCTCGCTCGGGATGGGTTATGCGGGCGGAAGTTCCCTGCTTCTCGCCCTGCTGGTGGCATCTCTCGGCCTCTGGTACTGGACCATGGGATCGATCTCGGTGACGACCGTCGCCTCTCCAAAGACAGAGATCTTCTACTGGGTCACAATCATGTTTTCGCAGACCCTCGGCACCGCCCTTGGCGACTGGGCCGCCGACGATGCCGGCCTTGGCTACCTCGGCGGCGTGGCCCTCTTTGGCGGAGCGCTGCTCGTTGTCGCAGCCGTCCATTTCTTCACAAAGATCTCCAAAACAACTCTGTTCTGGGCCGCTTTCATCCTCACCCGCCCGCTCGGCGCCGTTTCCGGCGACCTGTTCGACAAGCCCGTCGCCCAGGGCGGGATGGCCATCAGCCGATACACCGCGTCGGCCGTGCTCGCCGCTGCGATCCTCGTCTGCATCCTGATCTTCCCGCAGCGCGCCGCGCGCGAAGTGCACTGAACTTGCGATAGCGGTTGACAATTCTTAAACCATGCCTACAATGTAGACATGGCCGACCTCCTCGGTACCTTCGAACAAGCCGTCCTCCTCGCCATCCTCCATCTCGGCCCCGAAGCCTACGGTCGCGCCATCCTTCATCAGGTGCAAACTTCCCTGCGCCGCAATGTCTCCGCAGGTTCCGTCTATACCACCCTCGACCGCCTCGAAGCCCGCAGCCTCATCGCCTCAGCTCTCGCCGAAGGTACGCCCGCCCGCGGTGGACGCCCACGCCGCTATTACAAAATCGCCGCCGCTGGCATGCGCGCCCTCGACGACGCCCACCAAACCATCACCGCCCTGTGGAAAAGCGTGCCATGGCCGGCCAAAGCAAGGTCAGCCCGGGTGAGAAAGGTAGCTCTATGAAACCCCGCAAAACCGCGCCTCCTCCATGGGCCGAGCAACTCCTCGAAAGTCTCCTCCCCGTCCGCGATCGCCAAACCATCACCGGCGATCTGCGCGAGGAGTATCTCGAAGCCATCCTGCCCACCACCCGCCCGCTGCGCGCCGACCTCTGGTATCTGCGTCAGCTCGCGAGTATCGCCTCCCGCTCCCTCGCGTCCCACTTCTTCACCTCGAGGTCCCTCGCCATGCATGGCATTCTGCTCACCCCCTTGCTCCTCGCCTCCCTCTGGACATCAATCTGCGGCGTCTGGCTTGCCACCATGGAATCGATCCTCCAGCACCCCGGCTATCCAACGCGCATCGCCATCGCCCTCGGCGTCGCGCTCATCGGCCTCGCCACCATCCTCTCTCGCTTCCTCCATCTCAGCACCCGCGGCGAGCGCTGGCTCTGGATCGCCGCTGTCGCCCTCATCGCCCTCGGCGGCTACGCCTTTGTCAATAACCTGCTCACCAGCCACTTCGAAGGATTTGTCTTCCTTCTCTCCCTCAGCTTTATCCTCCAGGGCTTCCTGATGTTGGCAGCCCTTGGCTGGCCACGTGCCGGCGCAAGCTCCACTCCGCCACCTCTTGCGAAGACGACCTTCTCATGACCATCTTCGATCTGCTCTTCATCCTGCTCTTCCTCGCCTCAGTCGTCGCGCTCATCTCGATCCTCATCATGCTCGTGCGCGGACGCGTCCCCGCCGCTAAACGCCTCCTCCTTTTCTTCCTCGGAACATGGGCCCTCTATCTCGCGATTGTCTTCATCACCGCCGCCGCAACGCCGCAAACCATCATCGCCTTCAACCAGGAACAATGCTTCGACGAGATGTGCTTCTCGGTTTCTCAGGTGCAAACCGCCACGCAACTGGGCCCTTCCTCCAGCCCCGTCAGTGCCAAGGGCGTCTTCTATGTCGTAACGGTCAGGGTTACCAGTCACTCGCGCGGCCGCGCGCAAAGCGAAGGAGGCATCCACGCCCTCCTTTGGGATTCAGCCAGGTACTACGACATCTCGCCCTCCGGACAGCGCGCCTGGGAAGCAACCCACGCCACGCCTCGCTTAACCGCGCGTCTCCAACCCGGCGAAAGCATTCTCAGCGATCAGGTCTTCGACGTCCCCGCGCGCAGTCCATCCCTTAGCCTTGTTCTCAGTCACGGGTTCACCCCGGCGTACATCGTCATCGGAGAATGCCCCCTCTTCCACCCGCCGGCAATCCTCCGGCTGCAATGAATGCCAACTTTCGTTGACAACTTTCGCTAATCGTCTTTCGCTAATTGCTTTTTGCCATCCGATTTTCGCTCGCCATTAACTGGTTTCCCGCGCGTCTCTCGCTCGCGTCTTGCAGATCGTATCTTTCGCTAATCGTCTTTGGCTGCTTTTTCGCTTGCCCTCGACTCGTCCCCCGCTCGCTTCTCGCTCGCCTTCTCCTTCATCAGCGCCTCGGCCAGCGCCAGCCGGGCATACAGTTCAATCTCCGGATGATCGTATTGCGCGGCAGCCTCCACCGCGCTCTTCGGGCTCTGCGCCGCCAGCGCGACGATCAGCCGATTCGTCGCGTTGATCGGCGTGATCAGAGGAGAAAAAGAGTACAGCTCATACTCGCCATCGTCGAAGCATTCCGGCTCCAGCAACATGGCGTTCGCCGCCGCAAACGCTATCAGGCTGTTCGTGCTGTCGATGGCCCTTTGCACAACGGCCCGCGCGGTTACGAGATTGGGCGCATTCCGCAGTTGTCCCTCAAGCTTCGTCAGCAACGCCTGCTTCTCCTGGAGTTGTGCGCTCAGCTCCCGGCCAGCCTCGTCTCTGGCTGCTCGCCCTGGATCCGGAGCCTCCCCAGCGTAAGCGGTGACGGTCACCACCGGTGGCCCAGCCGGCTCGTCCAGAGTTCGCGTCGGATCGATGCTCGTCGTCAGCCCCGCCGAAGCCCCTCGCAGCTTCTCCGCCTTGTCACTCGCGTACGGCTCGATCGCCGCGATATAGGCCTCGAGCGATTGCGGGATCACCGCTTCGCGCGGGTTCGAAGCAGCCAGCAGCTGGTCGGCCAGCGAGTTCATGAGTGTGCTGAGCGAATCGGGATCGAGAGCCTGACTGTCGATCAGCACCACCGGCGCGCGCGTTCCTTCGTCCACACGCATCTGCCGCAGAAACTCAAGCGTCGCCGTCAACATATCCGGATCGTCGCCCGGTTGTTCCTGCGCCAGCTGCTGCACCATGGCCGTCGCCAGCGGCCGCGCCAGCGCAGGGGCCGCCTGCCGCAGCACCGCATAAGCGCTCACCACCGTCGAGTTCAGGCCGTCCCCAAGCTTTGCCAGAGCGGCGTTCTCCACGATCTGCGGATTCTGTTGCGCCACCGTTTCGAAAATCAACCGCTGAAATTCCGCGTCGTGGTCAGCGCTCTGCGGCGTGGCCAGCGCCTGCAACGCCAGTTCTGGATTGACGTGAACCAGCTGCAACAGAATGGGCCGCCGCAAGAACTCCAGATCCCCCAGCTTCTCTTCATGCTTAGGATCATTAGCCGGCAGTTCCGCCTCCGCTCGATCTACTTCGCGCAGGGCGCGCAACAATAGCTGCGCCGCCTTGTCCGGATAGTCCCCCGTCAACGCCTCCGCGCCATCCCTTGCCAGCTGGATGCGGTTGCGAACCAGCCGCAGGTTCGTGGCTCGATCCAACGTCTCTTCCAGCAGGGCCCCGCCGCTTGGCTGTTGAATAACTCCCACTTTAGAATTCGCCGGCACCGCCTGCGCGTGGCACAAGGTTACGGCGACGGTCAAAACGACGATAAGGACCGAGGGTCTTAAGATTCGCACTGCAGATAGGTCAGCGAGCGACATGGCATAAGTCTTGTGTCTCTACAATTAGTCCGCCGTAAGTTACGGAAAGTAAGCGCACGAGGCGCCGCGGGAACAGCGAGGCGCCTCGTCCTGACCGTAATGCAAATCTCTAGTTAACGACCGCATTGAACTTCTGGACGTTCAGCGCACCCGAGTCCTTCGAGTTCGTGTTGTAAAAGACCTCGGTCCCAAACTCCACCCCACCAAGATACAGGCCGCTGTTCAGCAATCCTTTGGTGTAAGTGATGTAGTTCAGAAAGTCTTTCAAATTGATCGTCTGGTTCGATGATTTATTACTGTTAGAGACAAAGCTGAACACCGGCCAGCCATTCCCCGTCCCGTTGTAATTTACCGGGCGGTAAACAAATGTCCAGCTGATGCCATCGATCGTGACCGAACCCTCCTGCTCCCCGTACTGTCCACCGATGTCGTTGTAACACCAGATCATCATCTCCGCAGTCGGACTGGATGCGTTCGTTGAGCTGATGATCCAGTTGTCATAGGAAACATCGACGTTCCCCGTGTTGCTGCCGTTTTCCGACCACTGCAGGCTCGACTCGATGTTATCGCCCGCCGAAATCTTCACCGGCAGCCCCGTATTCGAATAGGTATAGCCGTATTGCCATCCCAGCACGATCGAGGGGTAGGACTTCACGTCGTACGGGTTCACGTCGGGAAAGTAGTAGGAGGTACCCCACGAAACCGACCCGCCGGAAAGGCCGTTGCTGTAAACACATTCCCAGTAGCCCGAGCCGGCATTCCCCAGGTTCCAGGTGTTGTTGTAGACGTAATAAGGTGACGCGCCGATTTTCGCGTAGTCGCTGCAGGACGAAGTGGTGGCGCCGGCCGTCTGCGGAAGCAACAGCGCGGCGAATCCGCAAAGTGCAAGGGTCCCCCAAAGGGTCTTACGGAGAGGGTGAACCATCAGTGACCTCCGTTTGTGGGTTAGATGATGCCGACTTTATAAGCGCCGACGATTCTTCTCCCCAAACGGAAGATTTGTCAAGATCACTTTCGGAATATTGACTTGCACGGCTGAAACGATTGATCAGGCTGGATTTGATGACTCGCGGCCTCTGACGGAGGTCGCTTTTGCCTCTCGTCAACCGCTTGTCGTTCTATGTTTGTTCGGTCGGTGCCCGTGTTTGCTCGCCGTGGGGCTCAGTGTTACCTCGCCCCTCGCTCGGCGCATTTTCTTTAATCGCATCTCGCTGGCCTTGCTCCAGGCTGCCCCGCTCGTAATGGGTATTTCGCTCGTTTTTCCGTTCCCTGTTCCCTTCTGCCTACTCCCTATTCCCTACTCCCTGCCTTTACTCCTCCTGCTCCCTCAACTTCGCAATTACCGAAAAATCCTCGAGCGTCGTCACATCCCCTTTAATCTCCCCATGCGTCGCCATCTCCCGCAGCAGGCGCCGCATAATCTTCCCCGACCGAGTCTTCGGCAGCTGGTCCGTGAACCTGATGTCATCCGGCCGCGCCAGGGAACCAATCTCCTTTGCCACCCAAGCTCGCAATTCGTCTTTCGTCTCCTTTGTCGGCGTGTACCCGCCCTCCAGCGTCACAAACGCTGCAATCGCCTGCCCCTTCAGCTCGTCCGGCCGCCCAACCACGGCCGCCTCCGCCACCTTCGGATGCGCCACCAGCGCGGACTCCACCTCCATCGTCCCCAGCCGATGCCCGCTCACATTGATCACGTCATCCACGCGCCCCATAAGCCAGAAATAACCATCCTCATCCATGCGCGCGCCGTCGCCCGTGAAGTAGCACCCCGGAACATCCGACCAGTACTGCTTCACATACCGGTCCGCATCCCCCCAGATCGTCCGCGCCATCGAAGGCCACGGCTTCCGGATCACCAGCAACCCGCCCTGCCCTGCCGGCACTGGCTGTCCCTCTTTTGTAACAACCTCCGGCACAATTCCAAAAAACGGCCGCGTCGCCGACCCCGGTTTCGCCGCCACCGCCCCAGGAATCGGCGAAATCATGATTCCCCCCGTCTCTGTCTGCCACCACGTATCCACAATCGGGCATCGCCCCTTGCCAATCACCTCGCGATACCAGATCCACGCCTCGGGATTGATCGGCTCACCCACGGTCCCCAGCAGCCGCAGCGTGCTCATATCGTGTTTCGCCGGATACTCGTCGCCCCATTTGATGAACGCCCGGATCGCCGTCGGCGCCGTATAAAAAACCGTCACCTTGTGGTCGTCGATAATCTTCCAGAACCGGTCCGGCTGCGGATGATTCGGCGCACCCTCATACATGAGCGTCGTCGCGCCATTCTGCAGAATCCCGTACACCACATACGAGTGACCCGTGACCCAGCCAATATCCGCCGTGCACCAGTAAACATCGTCTTCGCGCAGATCGAAAATGTACTTGCTGGTCAGATAGGTCTGCACTGAGTACCCACCCGTCGTATGCACCAGGCCTTTCGGCTTCCCTGTCGTCCCCGATGTGTATAGGATGTACAGCGGATCCTCGGCATCCAGTTCCTCCGCCGGACACTCCTTCTCGGCCGCAGCCATCAGCTCATGCCACCAGTGATCGCGTCCCGCCTGCATCGCGACCTCCGACCCCGACCGCCGGTACACCACTACGTTCTTCACCGTCGGACACTGCCCGACAGCCTCGTCCACCGTCGCCTTCAGCCTTACCTCATTCCCCCGCCGATAAGAAGTGTCCTGGGTCAGAATCGCCACGCACTGCGCATCATTCACGCGGTCCACGATCGCGTTCGCGGCAAACCCGCCAAAAATCACCGAGTGCACCGCGCCAATCCGCGCGCAAGCCAAAATCGCAATCGCCAGCTCCGGCGTCATCCCCATGTACACCGCAACGCGATCGCCCTTCTTAATCCCCAGCCCCTTCAGCGCATTCGCAAACCGCTGCACCTCGGAATGCAGCTCGCGAAAACTGAGCTTCCGCACCTCGCCCGGCTCACCCTCCCACAGGATCGCCGTCTTCTCCCCGCGTCCGCCCTGAACGTGCCGATCGACGCAGTTGTGGCAAAGATTGATTTTGCCGCCTACAAACCACTTTGCCCATGGCAAATCCCAATCCAGAACCTTCGTCCATGGCCGAAACCAGTGCAGTTCCTTCGCAGCCTCGGCCCAAAATTTCTCGGGATCCGACACAGACCGCTGGTACATCCTCTGGTATTCCGCCAGACTTTTGATGTGCGCATCTTTCGAGAACTCCTCGGGCGGCGGAAACACCCGGTGCTCGCGCAGAATGGTCTCTAAATTCGGGTTGATCGTGGTCTCGGATGCCATGCTTTCTCCACCGATCACACTACCGTCCCCACCCGCAACGGCGCAACCGCCCGGACGGGCCATGTCCGGGATCGTGACAACGCGACGCTATACTGGCCCTTGCTCGCCCTCGGGGTGGGCCGGAGGAACCGGGCGATCAGCAGCCCGGGGTGGGCCGGAGGAACCGAGGGTCGGGCAGCCATTCCGCATAAGCCGGGGAAAAGTTCTCATGGTGCCTTCGACACCGATGCCCTTCTCGATATATCTGATAATCTGATTTTATGAAGAAGAAGACTGCGATCAGCGTCACCGAGGCCGCCCGCAATTTTGCTGAATGCGTGAACCTCGTCCGCTATCGGAACTTCACGTTCGTTTTGCTCAAGAACGGATCGCCTGTCGCCCGCCTGAGCCCGCCCGAAGAGAAAGTATGCCGCGGTTCGGACCTTGCCGAGGTTCTTGCGCGCGTAAAACTTTCGCGCGAGGAAGCTGTAGCGTGGAACCGCGATCTGAAGAGGGCCCGCAAATCCCTTCGCATGCCAGCGTCCAAATGGGAATAATCCTGGACGCCGACGTTATCATTCGTGGCGAGAAAGGCGAGTTCGATCTGCACGGCTGGGTCGCTGCCCGTCCAGACGATCGGTTCGAGATCGCCGCCATTACTGTTGCCGAACTCTGGCATGGCGTCGAACGTGCTTCTCCTAAACACAAACCGTATCGCCAGCAGTACGTCCGGGCGATTATCGATGCATTGCCAGTCATCCCTTACACGGAGCAAGCTGCCTACAGGCACGCGCGGCTTTGGGCTCTCCTGGAATCCTCTGGCACGACGATCGATCCGCATGATCTCATCGTCGGTGCGATTGCCCTTGAGCGGGGCAGCGCAGTCGCCACCTATAATGAGCGACACTTTGCCCATATTGTGGGCCTCAGAATTATCCATCCCGGAAGCTGATAGTTATGCCCAATCGAATTCTCGCCGTTATCCCCGCGCGCCTCGGCTCAACGCGGCTGCCCCGCAAGGTCCTGCGCGAAATCGCCGGCGAGCCCATGATCGCCTGGGTTTATCGTGCCGCTCGCGCCTGCCCCCTCCTCGACCAGGTCCTCATCGCCACGGACTCCGACGAGGTCCTCAACTTTGCCCAGGCTCACTCGCTTCCTGCCGTCTTCACGCCTGAGGACTGCGCCAGCGGCACCGATCGCGTCTGGGCGGTCGCCCAGTCCATCCCCGCTGACATCTACGTCAACATCCAGGGCGACGAACCGCTTCTCACCCCCGACCACTTCACGCCGATGCTCCAACTTTTCGAGCGCCCCGAAGTGCAGGTCGCGACGCTGGCCGTCCGCTGCCCGCCGCACGACATTAATAATCCCAGCGCGGTCAAAGTCGTCACCGCCTCCGACGATCGCGCCCTCTACTTTTCTCGCGCCACCATCCCCCATGATCGCGATAACACAGGATTCGCCGGCTATCGCAAACACCTCGGCGTCTACGCTTATCGCAATGCCGCGCTCCAAAAATTCGCCGCGCTCCCGCCCTCCCGGCTCGAACAGGTCGAGCGCCTCGAGCAGCTTCGCCTCCTCGACAACGGCATCGACATCTACGTCGCCCCAGCGCCCAGCGACACCATCGGCGTCGACACCGAAGAAGACCTCCGCGCAGCCGAAGCCATTCTCGCCGCGCGTCCCATCGCATGACCAAGGATGCGAAAGGAATAAAATGCTCGATCACGTCTTTCTTACAGTCAGCAATATCAAACGCTCGACAAGGTTTTACGAAGCGGTGCTCGCTCCTCTCGGCATCAACGAACGCTTTGATTACCCCGGCAGGAACGGGCCGCCGGGTCATCCGGACCTCAATGGATTCGGTGCTGGCGGGCGCATGTACCTGTGGCTGCGTGAGGGCGCGGCGGACAACCGTGCCGCGCATGTCGGATTTGTAGCCAACAGCCGAAAACAGGTCGAAGCTGCCTACAAGGCCGCAATCGCCGCGGGCGCCACAGACAACGGAGCGCCCGCGGCGCGCCTCTACTACGATCCGCGCTACTACGCGGCCAATGTGCTAGACCCGGATGGCTACAGCATCGACTTCGTTTACAAGAACTGGCAACACTCCTGAGCCAGCTTCCCAACTGTCCGATCCACCCGGTTCGCGCGTATCCCCACCGCGAGCACAGATCCCGTCGCCGTCCCTGCACGCCGCACCCTGTAACCTGCACCCTGTTACCTCAAATCCGCCCCTCTCGACTCCCGCCCGAACCCCGCCACCACCGCCAGGTAGCAGGCCACAATCGCCACGGTCCACGCCAGCACCACCCCATACCCGCCCAGCCGCTCCGCCGCCTTCGCCTGGATCACCGCGTTCTTCGACGAGATCAGATTCCCCAGCTGATACGCCAGTCCAGGAAACGTCGCCCGCACCGGCCCCGGCGACAGCTCGCTCAACCAGGCAGGCACTACGCCCCAAGCGCCCTGCACCATGAACTGCATCGCGAACGCGCCGCCGGCCAGCGCCACCACCGAGTGCGACAGCGCATACAGCGGAATCACCGGCAACGCCAGCAGCGCGGCCAGAATGATCGCCCGCTTCCGCCCAATCCGCTCCGACAACGTCCCGAACACCATGCCGCCGGCCAGCGCGCCGATGTTGTACAAAATCGCAATCCCGCCCGTCAGCTGCGCCGAAAATCCGTGGTCCTTCTGCAAAAACGTCGGATACAAATCCTGCGTCCCATGGGAAAACGAGTTGAACCCTGTCATCAGCAGCACCAGGAAAACAAATGTCCCCGCATACTGCCACAACCCTTTCCGCAATCCGATCTCCGGCAGCGTCTTCGTCTCCAGCGCTCGCCCTTCCTTCCACGTCGGCGACTCCTCCACCTTCCCGCCGATGTAGAAAACCAGCAGCGCCGGAGCAGCACCCACCAGAAACATCCCACGCCATCCAAAATCGTGGCCGTGCCAGGTGAAGTGCGAGAACCACGGAAACAGCAGCGCGTAAACCGCGGCCGCCACCAGATAACCAACCGCGTATCCCTCCTGCAGCAGCCCGGAGAAAAATCCGCGATTCTCCTTCGGCAGCGTCTCAAACGCCAGCGCCGCGCCCACGCCCCACTCCCCGCCCATGGCAATGCCAAACAGCGCCCGCAGGATCAGCAGCGTATGCATCGACCCGGCAAACGCGCACGCCAGCTCCAGCAGCGAATAGCAGGCAATGTTGAACATCAGCGTCGGCCGCCGCCCAAACCGGTCCGCCATCATGCCGAACAAAAACGCGCCGACCGGCCGAAACGCCAGCGTCAGGAACAGCGCCTCCGCAACCTCTGACGGCGCCACGCGAAAGTCTTTCGCCACCGCAGAAACGCAGAAAACCAGGATGAAATAGTCGAAGGCATCGAGCGACCACCCCAGAAAGCACGCCACAAACGCATGTCTTTGCCGCGAGCTCAGGCTCCGGAAGGGGCTCGGCATTGCGCCAGCTTACCAGAGGCGTAACCGCAATGCGGTTTCCTCTTCCCGGCCGCGCCTCGAAAGCAGTAAAGTGAATGGCGGATTGGCCTCGGCTCGATTTCTCCGGCCGGCATCCAGCGAAAGATCGGAGTCGCGCAATGAAAATTCCCACGCTCCCGCAGGCCCAGACGCTCAGAAATTCGCTTCCCCATCTCGGCGCCGGAACCGCCCTCGCTGCCCTCGGTTTCGTCATCGTCGCCGGTTGCGGCGGAGGCGGTGGGACCGTCCACAGCATTCCCACGCAGCAAACCGTAGCCACACCCACCATCGCCACTACCGCCGCTCAAAACGGCGCCGTCATCGTCACCCTCACCGACTCCACCTCCGGAGCCACCATCTACTACACCACCGACGGCACCACCCCCACCAATGCCTCCGCCCAATACATCGCGCCATTCCTGGTCGATGCCAACCTGACACTCAAAGCCATCGCCACCAACGCTCCCACCTATCTCAATAGCCAGGTCGCCAGCCAAACCTTCTCTCCTAACATCGCCTCCGGCACCCTCGTATGGAGCGACGAGTTCACAGTTACCACCACCGGATCATCCGCCTATGTTCAACCTAACCCCGCCACATGGACCTACGACTTAGGCACTGACTGCTGCGGCAACAACGAGCTTGAAACCTATTGCGCTTGGAATTCCAGCACAGGCCCCTGCACTCCATCCAGCCCCAACGCCTACGTCGGCACTGACGGTTACCTGCACATCGTTGCCCAGAACCCCTCCGCCAGCGTTTACACCTCTGCGCGTCTCAAATCCCAGGGCCTCTTTAGCTTTCAGTATGGACGCATCGAGGCCAGCATCCTGCTGCCGGAATCGCAGGGCATGTGGCCTGCCTTCTGGCTCCTCGGCAATAACATCACCATCAATCCCTGGCCCGCCTGCGGCGAAGCCGATGTTATGGAACACATCGACGGCAGCAATCCCGCGATGTACGTCGGCGGCCCCGCCCCCGGCTACGACTGGACTCAGTCGTCTATCCACGGCACCAGTCTCAACGGGGGCGTCCCTTACACCACCACCGGATTCTCCGCCGCCGCCTGGCACACCTATGGCATGATCTGGACTAAAGGACAAATTCAGTACTACATCGACTCGCCCACCAATATCTACGAAACCTTCACCACCACCAGCCCAGGCACAGGAACGTGGCCCTTCGATCAGGGACCGATGTTTATCATTCTCAATCTCGCCGTGGGCGGCAGCTGGCCAGGCTCCCCCAATTCGACCACCGTCTTCCCCTCCACGATGTTGGTCGATTACGTCCGCATCTATACCAACTAGATTTTCATCTCGAGCGCGCGGCGGAACAATGACAGCGTCGGCGCTGCTGACGCAGGAGCCGCCGACGGCCGGTTCCGAGAATCGGCAATTAAGCACTGGGGACTGGGGACTGGGGACTGCAACTGGGGACTGGCAACTGAGAACTGGCAACTGGTGACCTACTCCCGCGCCTGTATCCACCGATCCATAATCGTGTGCACGCACCGCGCACCGCACAGATGCCGCACGTCCGACGAATGAGACAGAAAACCATGCCACGGCGTCACTTTGATCACCCTCTGTTGCGGCTCACCCTCGGCCGGAGACATGGTCTCCGTCCACGCCAGCCACCAGTCCTCTGACTCCTCCCGCTTCGCCTTATTGCAAACATCGCAGCGAAACGTCTCAGCCCATGCCATCGCAATCCACTCCCGGTTCCCGAGTAACGCTATCGAGTAACATCATATCCAACGCGCTGTTCAACCCAGTGAACAGGACTCCGATGACCTTTTCTACCCATTTGGCGAACCAGCGCCGCCAGACCGGCATCCTGCTCTCCTGCGCCGGCCACGCCGCCATCATCGGCGTCGCCGTTCTGCTCACGCTCCACTATGGACGCATCCGTCCCATCTATCGCGAAAGCCGCTGCTGCACCACCGCTCTCTATTGGACCGGCAGCTCAGCCGGTGGCGCTCACAATCCAAAATCAGCTGCAAAACAAAGCAAGCGCTTGAAACCGGCTCCCACGCCCACTCCGGCGTCCGCCTCGCCCGCCAATCCTTCGCCGATTCCCACAGCGCAAAGCGCGCAGCCCGTTCCGGGCATCGCCGCCCCACAACAGCAAGCGACCATAGGGACCGGCTCCGGCACTGACAATGCGGAGCCCGCGTTCCCCGTCTACTACCCGTCTCCAGGCGTAACCGATCGCTCACTCCTGCCCGCCGCCGAGCAGAAGATCATCGTCGAAGTCAACGTAAGCGCTTTAGGAGACGTTACCGACGAGAAGCTTGTCCAGGGACTTGGCAACAACCTCGACGAAATCGTCCTCACCACCGTGAAAGCCTGGCGCTTCCACCCCGCCACCCTCAACGGAACCGCCATCGCCTCGGTCGAGGATTTAGTCTTCCCCTTCAACCGCGACTATCCCTCCGGCGACGGCCCGGCCGCCTAAAACCTACTGCATCATCATCTGCCGGTTATTCCGCCAGGCAGCATAATTCTCCGCCTCGGTAAGTTTCCTGTACGTCCGTCTCCACGCCGATAGCTCAGCCCTTGCGTGAATCGCCCACGCGATGGCCGTGCACACTATCGCCAGAGATACAAACGACGCCACAAAAACAAGCGTGAGCATCGACATTGCGTCCTGCCTCCACGGATCCAGTGATTGCCACACTCCTCCCGGCTCATTGGAAAACAATGAGAAGAAGAGTAAGTCTGGGCTACCGGAGAGCAAGATGAGAACCACAATCGCGCCGCATCCCCAAAATGGGGGTCTCAGGCTAGTTACGCCGCCCACCCTGACTATTAGTCCCCGCAGATGCACTCTTCCTGCCCGCAATAGGAACAGCACCGACACGTACCCCGGTCTTGCTTTTGCGCGAAGTGCGCCCGCCGTGTCGCCTGCCCTGAGCGCAGTCGAAGGGGCAAGTCCTGCGCGAAGCGCGTATCGCCATCCGCGAAGGACCCGCCGGCGATAGAAGGGATCACTAACACCTCATCCCCATCCTGGAACGAGTACTTCTCGTTCCCCAAGAACCGAATGTCTTCCTCGTTCACATAAAAGTTGATGAACTTCCGCACTTGTCCCGACTCATCCCGCAAGTGCGACCGCAGGGCCGGAAACGTCGTCTCCATCTCCGTGATCAGCGCCGGCAAATTCCCCGCGCTCGACTGTATCTCCCGCGTCCCGTTCGTATGCTTCTGAAATGCATTCGGCAACAAAACCCTAACGGACATATTCCCCTCCCCCCACTAACTCGCCTTCTTCTTTCCGGTCATCCAGGTAAGTCTCAAAATCCCCCAGCCGCGGACGAATCGCCGCATGCTGCTCGTACGCCCCCTCGAGCACATCCGTCGTCTTCAGCCCGTTGCCGGTAATGCAGCTCACCGTCAGCTCATCCGGATGAATCCGCCCATGCGCATACAGCCGGGCTGTTACAGCCGTTGTGACCCCGCCCGCCGTCTCCGTAAACACACCTTCCGTCTCCGCCAGCTCCTGGATTGCCGACACGATCTCAACGTCCGACACGTCCTCGGCCCATCCCCCGCTCTCGCGGATCGCCCGCGCCGCATAAATTCCATCCGCCGGATTCCCAATCGCCAGCGACCGCGCGATCGTCGTCGGCCTTTGCGGCTCAATGTGTTCGGCGCCCGTCTTCACCGCCGTCGCAATCGGCGAGCACCCGGTTGCCTGTGCTCCGAAGAAGCGCACTTCCTTCTCCTCCACCAGCCCCAGCGCGATCAGCTCCTTGAACGCCTTGCGAATTTTCACGATCAGCGATCCGCCCGCCATCGGCACCACCACGTTATCCGGCAGCCTCCAACCCAGTTGCTCCGCAATCTCAAACCCCACCGTCTTCGAACCCTCCGCGTAGTACGGCCGCAGGTTCACGTTCACAAATCCCCAGTTGTAGCGATCCGCAATCTGCGAGCACAACCGGTTCACGTGGTCATAATTGCCATCGATCCGCACCAGCGTCGCGCCATACACCTGCGTGTTCAGAATCTTCGCCGCCTCCAGATCAGCGGGCACCAGGATGTAAGCCTTCAGCCCAAGCCGCGCCGCACCCGCAGCCACCGCATTCGCCAGGTTCCCTGTCGACGAGCAACCGACCGTGTCGAATCCGAATGTCTGCGCATTCGCCAGCGCCACCGCCACTACGCGATCCTTAAAGCTCAGCGTCGGCAGGCAAACCGCATCGTTCTTCAGCCACAGATTCCGCGCCCCAATCCGCTCCGCCAGTCGCGGCGCGCGCAGCAGCGGAGTCCACCCGGCAGGCGTCGACGGCACGTAATCGTCCGGAACCGGAAGCAGCGCCTGGTAGCGCCACATGCTCGACGGCCCGTCCGCAATCGCCTCGCGCGTAAACGTATGCCGCGCGGCATCGAGGTCGCAAAAAACTTCCAAGGGAGAAAAACACTCGTCACAAATCGACAGCGGAGCGTTCTCATAACGCTTCCCGCATTCCCGGCAACGCAGTTCGTAAGCAGCAGCCATCGCACCCTCATTTCGAGAGTGGCCTCGAGAAAAACAGCTACGGGCACGCGTGACGACGTACTTCGCTACTTCTGGCACTACTGAGGATTGCGCGAGATGCGTTACTGCCTGCACCCCGAATCTCATGTTCCCCGCCTCACGGCGAGCGAGAGTTGACACCGATGTCCTGAATTGCTCAGGCCGGTTGTCGTGGCGTCACAGGGCCCGTCCCTCAGCCACTCTGCATGAAATTCAGGCTCGCTCTTTTGGAGCAAACATGAACTGGTTCTTTAATAACATACCCGCCTCCACGATGCAACTCAGCGGCCGCAGCTTCGCTGCAAATACCTATCCGCACATCCCTGACGCCATCCCCCACCCTCCCACATCCAATTCCCAAAAGGAGTGACCACCATGCCCTCTTCCAACCCCCGCGTCTGGTTCATCACCGGAGCCTCCACCGGCTTCGGCCGCCTCCTCGCTGAAGACCTCCTCCGTCGCGGCGAACGCGTCATCGCCACCGCACGCGACCTCTCCAAAGTCGAAGACCTCGCAAAGCAGTATCCCGGCCAGGCCCGCGCCTTCGCCCTCGACGTCACCCAGCCCAAACAGATCGCCAGCGTTGCCCCGCAGGCCATCGCCGCCTTCGGCCAGGTGGACGTCCTCGTCAATAACGCCGGCTATGGCCTCACCGGCGCCGTCGAAGAAGCCTCCGAAGACGAGTTCGAGCCCATGTTCCAAACCAATATCTACGGCGTCATCCGCACCACGCGCGCGTTTCTGCCTCACTTCCGCGAGCGCCGTAGCGGCCACATCGTCAATTTCTCTTCGATCAGCGGCCTCATCGGCACAGCGGGCTGGGCCTACTACAACGCATCCAAATTCGCCATCGAAGGATTCTCCGAAGCCCTCGCTGACGAGCTCAAGCCCCTCGGCATCCGCGTCACCATTATCGAGCCCGGCCCCTTCCGCACCGATTTTCTCGGCCGCTCCGGCAAGCTCGCCCAACTCGAAATCCCCGACTACTCCCGCACCGCCGGCAAAGCCCGCGAATATCTCAAATCTCAAAACGGCAAACAGGCTGGAGACCCCCAAAAAGCCGTCGAAGCCGTCATCCAGGTCGTCGATTCGCCCAATCCGCCCCTCCATCTCCTCCTCGGTAAAATGGCGCTCCAGCGCTTCCGCGCCAAGCTGGCCCAATGGCAAAAAGAAATCGCCGCCTGGGAACCCGTCACCACCGGCGCCGACTTCCCCGAGGCTGAGAAGCGAGCTTCGTAGCTGCTCCGATAATTGCACCCTGCGCGGACCCTACCTCTCCGCGCGAAACCCATCGCCGCCCGGAGAACGCCTCGTGAACGCAGCCGTAGTCCATTCCTTCGACAACCCGCCCCGCTATGAAACCTTCGCCGACCCCGTCCCTGAAGCCGACGAAGTCCTCGTCAATGTCACCGCCGCTGGCCTCCACCCCATCGTCAAGTCTTTAGCCAAAGGAGCCCACTACGGCAGCACCGGCCAACTGCCCCTCATCCCCGGAGTCGACGGCGTAGGCCGCCTCGAAAGCAACGAACGCGTGCTCTTCGGCTCTGCGCGCCCGCCCTACGGCACCTTCGCCCAGCGCAGCATCGCCAAGCCTTTCATGTGTACGCACCTCCCCGACGAGCTCGACGACGCGACCGTCGCCGCTTTGATCAATCCCGCCATGTCCTCCTGGGCCGCCCTCACCCAGCGCATCGCCTTCACTCCCGGCGAAAGCATCCTCATCCTCGGAGCCACCGGCGCCGCCGGTCACCTCGCCGTGCAGATCGCCAAACGCTTCGGAGCAAAACGCATCGTCGCCGTCGGCCGCAACCCCCAGGCCCTCGAAGAAGCCACCTCCCTCGGCGCAGATGCCACCATCTCCCTCAACCAGGATCGCGACGCACTCGTCTCCGCCTTCCGCGACGAATTCGCTCGGCACAAAATCGACGTCGTCCTTGACTACCTCTGGGGCGCACCCGCGGAAGCCCTCCTTTCTGCGATCGTGCAAAAAGGCCTCGACCACGAATCCTCGCGCATCCGTTACATCCAAATCGGCAACAGCGCCGGACCCACCATCAACCTGCCCGCAGCCACATTGCGCAGCTCCGGACTCGAGCTCCTCGGCAGCGGCTTCGGCAGCGTCCCGATGGACAAAATCTTCGCCGCCCTGGCAGCGATTCTCAAGGAGGCAGCGAAAAAACCATTCCAGATCCAATTCACCACCGCGCCCCTGAGCGATGTAGAAAAACTCTGGAACTCCGACAGCGAAGGCCGCCTCGTCTTCCAGCCATGACGCCGCCGGACTGAGTCTCTCCGGGCGCGTTACCGAAGCGAGGCAACCATCTTTCCCCAACGGGATGTCGAGCAACCAGCAACCAGCAACCAGCAACCAGCAACCAGCAACCAGCAACCAGCAACCAGCAACCAGCAACTGGCTGCTGGCATCTGGCTACTGGCTACTCCCGACTGGCTACTCCCTATTGGCTACTCCCTACTTGCTACCGGCTACCGGCTACTGGCTACCGGCTACTGGCTACCGCGTGTTGCCTGTTCCCTGTTTCTCCGTCCACCCCCGTACACCACCGCCCACTCCCGGACAACGACTCCGCTGCCTCGCTGTTGCCTATTCCCTATTCCCTATTCCCTATTCCCTATTGGCTATTCCCTATTGCCTATTGCCCGCCGTATGGCCCATCATGTGCTCCATACCCACCGATACCGCCCGAGGCCTCCATGCAAACCTTCCTTCAGGACCTGCGCTTCAGCGCTCGCACCCTCCGCAAGTCTCCAGGATTCGCGCTCACCGCCATCCTCACCCTCGCTCTCGGCATCGGCGCAGTCACCGCCATCTTCTCCGTCGTCGACTCGGTCCTGCTCAAGCCCTTCGCCTTCCCCGACCCCGGCCGACTCGTCATGCTCCGCGAATTCCTGGCTCCCGTTAGCCCGAACGCCCTGCCGAACAATCCCCTCCACTTCTACGCCTGGCAGGATCATGCAAAATCCCTCAGCGGCATGGCCATGTTCCAGAACAACGCCCTCAGCATCTCTCTCGGAACCGGCCACCCTGAGATCGTCACCGGCCTCAACGTTGCTCCCAATTTCTTCAGCGTCCTCGGCGTGCAGCCTTACCTCGGCCGCAGCTTCCACGCCGGCGAAGACCGCAAGGGCCATGACGGCGTCGCCATCCTCTCCTGGGACGCCTGGCAACACTACTTCCGCGGCGATCCATCCGCCGTCGGCAGAACCCTGAGCGATGGCGGTGAAATCCTTACCGTAATCGGAGTCCTGCCGCGCTCCTTCAATTTCCCCCGCGTCAGCGAGCTCCCCGGAGCCATGATCAGCAACGGCGGAGAGGCCTACCAGATCTTTCGTCCGCTGGTGGTCAGCGATAACCAGATGAGCGACAATGGCGACTTCAATTTCCTCGCTATTGGCCGCCTGCGCGTAGGAGTCGCCCCCATCCAGGCCGAGGCAGAGCTCGATACCGTCCAGTCCGGCTTCAACCACGACCGGCATCTCGCTGTCGGTCCCACCGTCCTCGTCCTGCCGCTCCTCAATGAAGTCGCAGGCCGTGTGCGCGCCGCACTGTGGCTGCTGCTTGCAGCCGTCGGCGCAGTGCTTCTCATCGGCTGCGTCAATCTCGCGAACCTTCAGCTCGCCCGCGCCGTCTCTCGCGAGCGCGAGCTCGCCGTACGCGCCGCCCTCGGCGCAGGCCGCGACCGCCTCGTTGGCTCCGCTCTTTCCGACTCCCTCCTCCTCGCCATCGTCGGAGGCGCACTCGGCATCCTGCTCTCCTTCGCCGGCGTCCGGCTCTTCCTCGCCGCCGCGCCCCAGAACCTCCCGCGCCTCGACGCCATCCACGTCCGCTGGCCCGTTCTGCTCGCTGCCGCCGCTCTCTCCATCCTCACCGCGCTCTTCTTCGGACTTCTGCCCGCCCTTCGCTCCATGCGCATCGACCCGCAGTCCGCTCTCCAATCAAGCACCACCCGCGTATCCAGCTCACGCGAAAGCCGGCGCACCCGCCACATCCTCGTCGCCGCTGAAGTCGCATGCACCCTCGCTCTCCTCATCGTCACTGGCCTGCTCGTCCGCAGCTTCTCTACCCTCCTCAACCAGAACCGCGACTTCGACTCCAGCCACATCACCCTCACCTCCGTTTACCTCTATGCCCCGCAGTATGGCGACCAGAACAAGAATTCCATCGCCCTTCGCGGCGCCTTCGTCGACCGCGCCCTCGCCGATCTCGCCCGCCTCCCCGGTGTGCAGTCTGTCGCCGTCACCAGCGAACGTCCCCTGGCGGGTGAAACCTGGATCGACGACGTCATACGCCCGGATCACCCTGTGCCGGCCGATCAAACGCCCGACGCCAATATCCGCTGGATCAGCCCCAGCTATGCATCCACTCTGCGCATTCCCATCGTGGCCGGCCGCGATCTCACCCCTGCCGACAAGAACCATCCGAACAACGCGCTCATCTCCCAACAGGCGGCGCGCCGTATCTGGCCTGGCGAAAACCCCATCGGCCACGTCTTCCATCTCGGCGACAGCACGGATTACACCGTCGTCGGCGTCATCGCCGACGCCCGCATCAACGAGCTCAAGCACACCGCCAACATGATCTATTTCCCCTATTGGCAGAATCCCTGGTGGCGCACCAACTTCCTCATCCGCAGCCCTCAGTCCACCACCGCTCTCGCACCCTCCATCCAACGCACCATCTGGAACATCGACCCCGAGGTCGCCATCCCTACGCTTAAATCGCTCGACCAACAGGTCTCCGACTCTGTAGCCACCGAACGCTTCCAGACCCTCCTGCTATCAAGCTTCGGCGCCGCCGCTCTGCTGCTCGCTCTCCTCGGAATCTACGGCGTCCTCGCCTATTCCGTCTCCCTGCGTCAGCAGGAATTCGGCATCCGCATCGCCCTCGGCTGCGATAAATCCGCCCTCATGACCCTCGTTGCCCGCCAGGCCGCCCTCCCCGTCGCCCTTGGCATCCTCGCCGGACTCGCTCTGGCGTTCGCCGCCACCCGCTGGGTGCAGAGTCTGCTCTATCAAACCAGCGCAGTCGATCCCGCTGCCATCGCCGCCAGCATTGCTCTGCTCATAACCGCTGCCCTCTTGGCCTCCCTCATCCCCGCCCGCCGAGCCGCCCAAACCGACCCCATGCAGGTCCTGCGCAACGAATGACGCTCTTTACTCCCTGAACCCCATTCCGAACCTCACCCAAAACACACATTGTGGTAGAATTAAACCACATAGTGGTAGAACGGTAGAATCGTGAGTCTGAACATCAAAAACGAACGTGCGCATGAGCTCGCCAGAGAATTGGCTCTCTTAACCGGCGAAAGCATCACGACTGCGGTGACCGAATCCGTACGCGAGCGCCTCGATCGCGTGCGAGCGGGAAGGGGCAAAGGTATGGCCAGCCGGCTGCTGGCTATCGCCGCCGAGTACTCTGCAAATCTGCCCGAGCCCTACCGCTCGCTCGATCATGCAGACCTTCTCTATGACGAGAAGGGCCTTCCCAAATGATCCTCGACACTTCCGCGCTGATCGCCGTCCTCCGAAAAGAGCCCGAGGCGAAGCGATTCGCCGAGGTGATGGAAGCTGCCGATTCGCGCCGCCTTTCGGCTGTCAACTACCTTGAGGCGGCCATCGTTGTCGACGGCCGCCGTAACCCAATCGACAGTCGACGCTTCGACGAATTTGTCCGCGCAGCCTCAATCGTGATTGAGCCCGTCACAGAGGCTCAGGCTCGACTCGCACGAGACGCCTATCGCGATTTCGGCAAAGGCAGCGGCCACCCCGCCCAGCTCAACTTCGGCGACTGCTTCGCCTACGCCCTGGCCAAAGACACCGCCGAGCCCCTGCTGTTCAAAGGCAACGACTTTTCCTGCACCGACGTCGAGTGCGCCATCCCCTGACCTCACGGCAGCTCACTGACATCAAAGCGCAGCCGCCGCCCCTGCCCCGAGCTCTCCCGAGCCAGCTCAATCAGCCGCGTCGTCCGCCACGCCTGCTCCGGCTTTACCTCCAGCTCCGCCTTCCCCAGCAAAGCATCCCGCACATTGGCGTAGAACCCCCGATAATCCCCCTTCAGCGTCCGCACCCGCCTGCTCACAGGGCTCTTCAGAGGACCACCTTCACCCTCGCAAATCTTCAGCTCGCCCCAGTCCGTCTCCGGATCCTCCCCAAACCCTGGCGAATCGAAACCCATCCCCGCCTTTAGCTGATCTTCCTGCGGATCGAGCCCCCACTTCGTAAAACTCCCCTTCGTGCCATGCACCACATATCGCGGTCCCGGCGCGCACGCCGTCAGCGTCGCCCTAAGCAGCACCGTCTTTGGCGGCTGTGCGTACTCGAGAAAAATATCCCAGGCATCGTCCACCGCCGCGGCCTCCCTCTCCACCCGCAGGCTCGCGAAGATCGTCTCCGGCGCCCCAAACAGCGTCAGCGCCTGATCGATCACGTGCGGCCCCAGATCGAACAGCGTCCCGCTCCCCTTCCCAGGCATCTCTCTCCACGCCATCCGCGGCTGCTGTCGAAACCGGTCGTAGTGCGCCTCATAGCTCACCAGCCCCCCCAGCTCCCCGCTCGCGATCACCTGCCGCAGCGTCAGAAAATCCCCATCCCACCGCCGATTCTGATACGCCGTCACCAGCAGCTTCCGCTCACGCGCCGTTTGAATCAGATCCGCAGCCTCCGCCGACGCCAGCGTGAACGGCTTATCGACCACCACGTTCCGCTGCGCAACCAGGCACTCCTTCGCCAGCTCGTAATGCGAATAGCTCGGCGTCGCAATCACCACCAGCTCAATGCCCCCATCCCCCAGCATCTCCTCCACCGACCGCGCCACCTTCACTCGCGGATAAGCCTTCGCCGCCTCATCCCCGCTCCGCTGCACCACGCAAGCCAGCGCCAGCCCCGGAGTGGCCTCCACCACAGCGGTGTGAAATATCCGCCCCGCCAATCCAAATCCAACCACCCCAACCCCCACCGGCTCCCGCATAGCACCTTCTTTACGAAAGAAAACTATAACCGCTGCGATAAAATCAGACAGTCGCGAGAGGACCGTCCCATGACCTCGATGAATATTTCACTGCCCGAATCGCTTCGGCAATATGTCGAAAGTCAGGTCGAATGCGGCGATTGGGGCACTCCGGGCGAATACATCCGTGAACTGGTTCGCCAGGATCGCGAACGCCGCCTTGCCGCCGTCGAAGACCTTCTTCGCGAAGGTCTTTCTTCGCCCCCATTCGAGCTTTCCGCAGAGGAGGTTCGCGCCCGCGGCTTGATCGCCGTTCTTCGCGACAAGGTCGATCAACGTTGACGAAGCTTCGGCTTCAGATCCTCCCCGCTGCCGCCGCAGATGTTCTCGAACAGGCCGAGTGGTACGCCACTACAGCCAACACCGAATTGGCGATGCGATGGCAGCGCGCGGTCACAGCAACGATCCTCGACATATTGGATTTCCCTCGCGCAGCTCCCGCGTGCAATTTCAGCTCTGTGGAATTCCAGGATATCCGGCGCGCGCCCGTTCGCGATTTCTCAAGACATCTTGTTTTTTATCGGGCTACCGACACAGTTCTCCTTGTCGTCCGCGTCCTGCATGGGGCGCGCGACTTCGAATCGCTCTTCCCCTCCACCGCAAATCCATAACCTTTCATACGACCGTGCCCTGGCGTCACCCTGTAATCCGTAACCTGTAACATGTCATCCGTCACACTCCACCCCGCACCCTCGACCCTGCCCCCTCTGCTGTACCCTGACTCCATGCTGCTCGAACTCCGAGCCGAGAACTACGCCGTCATCGACCACGCCATCGCCGGCTTCGGCCCCGGCCTTAATCTCCTTACCGGCGAAACCGGCGCCGGCAAATCCATCCTCGTCGATGCCCTCGCCCTCCTCATGGGCCAAAAGGCATCCACCGGCCTCATCCGTCACGGTGCCGACCGCGCCGTCCTCTCCTGCGTCTTCGAATCCACCCCCGGCGCCGAGCTCATCCTCGAAGCCAACGGCATCGACGTCGACGCCGACGAAGTCATCCTGCGCCGCGAGATCCTCGCCGACGGCAAAGGCCGCGTCTACGTCAACAACCAGCCCGCCACCGTCGCCGTCCTCCGCGCCCTCGCTCCCGAGCTCGCCCTCGTCCACGCCCAATCCGAAACCGTCTCCGGTTTCGACCCCGCCCAGCAGCGTATCCTTCTTGACCGCTTCGCCGGCGCCTCCATCGATGCCGCCCTCGCCGCCACATCCGGGGCCTGCGCCCGCTGGCACGAAGTCCGTGACCGCCTCGCAGAACTGGAGAAGGACGAAAGCGACCGCCTCCGCCTCGCCGACCTCTGGACCTTCCAGGCACGCGAAATCCGCGACGCCGCCCCACTCCCCGGCGAAGACGAAGCCCTCGAAACCGAGAAGCGCGTCCTCGCCAACGCGGAAAAACTCCAGGCCGCCGCCATCGCAGTCAACGATCTTCTCTACGAAGACGACCACTCCGCAGAAACCGGCCTCCAGGCCGCGCAAAAACACCTCGAAGAACTAGCCCGCTACGACCCCTCCTTCGCCGAACCCGCCCAGCAGATCGCCGCCGCCCGCGCGACGGTGCAGGATGTCGCCTCCACCGTCCGCGTCTACGCCGATCGCATCGACGCCTCTCCCGAACGCCTCGCCGAAATCGAAAACCGCCTCGCCCTCCTCGACCGCCTCCAGCGCAAATACGGCTCCAGTAGCTCCGCTAGCTCCAACCTCGCCGCCGTCATCGCCGCCGGTGAAGAAGCCGCCCGCAAGTTAGCCGAAATCGACAACCGCGACGAAATCCTCAAAACCCTTCGTGCGGATCGCGACAAAGCCGCCGCAGCTTACATCTCAGCCGCCCGCGCCCTCACCACCGATCGCCTCGCCGCCGCAAAAAAACTCGAGAAGCTTGCCGAATCCCAGATCAACGACCTCGCCATGAAGGCCCGCTTCACCATCGCCGTCACTCCCACCGAAGACCCCGCCGCCTGGACCGCCCACGGCTGGGACCAGGTCGAATGCCGCATCGCCACCAATCCCGGCGAGCCCATGCAGCCCCTCGACCAGATCGCCTCCGGCGGCGAAATGTCCCGCGTCCTCCTCGCGCTCAAAGTCAGCGTCGAAGAAGGCGCCAACCGGGCCCGCTCCCGCAAAGTCCAGACCCCGCGCACCCTCGTCTTCGACGAAATCGACATCGGCATCGGAGGCCGCGCCGCCGAAGCCGTCGGCCAGAAACTCAAAGCCCTCTCGCGAGTGCAGCAAGTCCTCTGCGTCACCCACCTCCCCCAAATCGCCGCCTTCGCCGACCACCACTTCCTCATCGAAAAGCAGGAAAAACAACGCCGCACCCAAACCTCGATCCGCCTCCTGACCGCGAATGAGAGAGCCGAAGAAATAGCCCGCATGATCAGCGGAGCCACAGTAACCGAAACTTCCCTGCGCCACGCCGAACAAATGTTGAAAACAAGCGCAGCGAGCTAGGAAGCTCCTACCGTGCATTTGAAGGGGCACGGCTTTCAAGCCATGCCGTGACCAATCTCCAGAAACTGGGACTTACCCTGACGGATGGTTCCTGAAAGTTTAGCGCTGCTGCCGTTAAAACCATAAACCGAATCGCTTGGGTTTATGATAGGATGTTCTTATGCCAACCGTTCTCAGGTTTGGCAGTTTTCGCGTAGTGATCTATCCGAACGATCATCGCCCACCGCACGTTCACGTCATTGGCGTGGATCATGAGGCTGTATTCGAGCTGAATTGTCCCGCTGGCCCAGTGATCGTGCGCGAAAACTATGGCTTCCCTCGACGCGAAGTAGCCCGAATCGAAACAGCTCTGCTGGAAAACCTGAATTCGCTTTGCAGGGCGTGGGAGAACATCCATGGGATTCAATGAAGACTTCGAGCGAGCAAAACGGAATGCACGGAAACTGCGGGCCTCCGAGCCACGCGCCGTGAATGCCTGGTATGACCGGCGGTTGGGGCGCGTGGTGATTCATCTCAATTCCAAACTCGATGTTATGTTCGCGCCTCAGGATGCCGAAGGCTTGGAGAACGCCAGCCCCGCTCAGTTGGAACCGATTGAAATCTCCCCCTCGGGCTTTGGTATTCACTTTCCAAAACTGGATGCCGACCTCAATCTGCCCGCGCTGCTGGAGGGGTTCCTCGGATCGCGGAAGTGGATGGCCAGCCGCCTCGGCACGAAAGGCGGACGTTCACGAAGCGTTGCCAAGCGCGCCGCGGCAAAGAAGAATGGCCGGCTGGGCGGCCGACCGAAGAAGAAGGTCACCGCCGCCTGAACTAAGTCCAGCCAGGGCTTCCATCCCTGTACCATCCTGCGACTCCCGGTCTCCGTCACCCCGACGCGCAAAGGGTGTCCCCCGCAAACTCGCCCCATCCCGCCCTACCATCAATTTGCAGGATAAATGCTCACCAACTCACTTATCCATCGCCAGTTACTCGGTGTTATACTTCGCCCCATGCGCGCCCTAACTGCTCTTCTGCTTCTCTGCCTTACTGCCGCCGCTTATTCTCAGGAAGCACAACCTGCTCCCATCCTCAGTGCCCACGTCACGCGCGCTGCATCGGGCTCTGACTTCGACGTTGACGGCGCCCACATCCTCTGCGGCCCCGCCACCCAGGTCGAGCACCCCAACGAAAACACCTATGGTTTAGGATGTCCCGATCATCCACTCTCCCTCGGTCAATCGGTCAACGTCTACGGCCACTGGAAAAAGAAACTGAATGCCATCGCTGCCGACCGCCTGGACGTCAAGCCCCTGCCCCACGATGACATTTCCGGCTTCGCTGTAATCGACGCGGTCGCCCCCATCGACTCCTCCGCGCCAGGCTCCGTCCAGATTCGCGCCGACGGCTACCCGATCCTCATCACAGCCCATACCGCAATGACCTTCAGTCCCCCGCTCCAATCCCGCGCGGACATCATGACCAATGTCTGGGTCGAATACGCCGCCAAACCAGGCCCCGGCGGCATATTCGTCGCGCGATCCGCAAAATTCTTTCAGAACTACATCACGAATCGCGAAGATGCGATGCGCACGAATACCGACTACGATCCCTCCGCCGTCCCGGCTACCGCAAAGCTAAATCCCATCGCCGTCTCCGTCACCGGTCCAGATCCAAAACGCATCCCACCCTGGCCTAACCAGGAGATGCAAAACCGCATCGACACCATCGGCCAGAAGCTCATCCCCGCGTATCAGCTCCGTTTGCCTGCCAGCGATCCCAGTCGTATCAACTTCCGTTTTCAGCTCACAGACGGCAAACGCTGGCCCTATATCCTCACCCTTCCCAGCGGAATTACTCTCGTTCCCCACCAGGTCGTCGAACGCATGCAGAACGACTCTCAGCTCGCTGCAATCCTCGCCGACGCCATCGCCTGCGCACTCGAAAAGCAAACCTACCGCATGCGCAATGCCGACGCGGCCATCACCGCTGGCAACGTTGCCTCCTGGGCCTCATTCGTTCCCGTCATCGGACTCCCCATAGCACTCGCCAGCACAGGCACAGGAACCACGCAGTTAGTTATCATCCGCAAAGAGGAACATCAAAGCGGCCGCGTCAGCCTCGGCCTCCTCAAGGATGCCGGCTACGACATCGACCAGGCCCCCGTCGCCTGGTGGCTGCTCGCTTCAAAAAAGCCGCTCCCCCTTACAAAAATCCCCGTGCCCGATCGCTCGATCTACCTCTACCGAACCCTCGGCGAGGTTTGGCACAACCCACTGAACCCTGCCACCTGACCGCTTCTCATCACATCTGGGGACAGCGGGCGTAACAGAGCCAACCGCGCGCATTTCCTCGATGGCGCGGGCCAGCCCTGCAACCTGGAGCCCGTCACCTGCAACCTGTAACCTGTAACCCGTAACCCCCTCGCCCAAATGTGGAAAATTTGTCAAGTCCCAGCCAAAAATCCAAAGTAACGACTCCTCATTCCAAACCGTTTCTCCGCCAAACCAGCCAAACAAAGTTGGCAGTTTTATTCTCTGAACCTGATATTCTGAACTTATAGCCTAGAAAAAGAAAAAGCCGCCTTCAGGCGGCTTTTCTGCTTTGGGAGAGTCTCCAGTGACGGCCAAATCGAACCCGCAAACCCCGCGCGCGCCGCAGTCGCTCACACTCGCGAATGAATCATTCGCAAGCGTCACGCAACTGCCATGCCTTCAATCAACAAGCTCCGTCACGAGCGCCAATGACTCATGCACGCCTGTGAATGACGCATTCGAAGGCGTCTCCAAGTGACAAGTTTTCGGGGGTTTGCCCAGGTCACGAAAGTTACTCCCACCCGAAGTCAAGCAGAATCAATCACCGCACCGCACTCCCACCCCCACGGGGTGGTCGCGCGAGGCAGCCGCTCAAATGGCGAAACGATGTGCCAGGAAAGAACAAGAAAAGGAGGGTGAAAAGAAGACTACCCGCGCTCGGCGGCAGCCAGATCGGTCACCTTGCGGTCGTAGACGCCGATCAGCGAATTCCAGCGGACGTAGAGCAGCTCTTCGAGCATCTTGATGCCATCGCGGAGGTAGCTCATGCGGGTACGCTCGTCGTGGCCCCAGGTTACCGGGACTTCTTTGATGTTGTAGCCGCGCTTGAGTGCGATGAAGAGAATTTCCGGATCGAAGCCCCAGCGCTCGATGCGCTGCAGCTGGAAGACGGTCTGCGCAGCGCTGCGGCGGAAGGCCTTGAAGCCGCACTGGGTATCCGCAAAGGGCAGGCGCATGATCATGCGGGTGACCACATTGAAGCAGCGGCCGAAGAACTGGCGGTAGAGCGGCTGATGGATAGTCTGGCGGCTGACCTCAAGCCAGCGCGAGCCGATGGCTATATCCGCGCCGTCGCGGATGGCTGCAAACAGCCGCTCCGCCTCGCCCATGGGCGAAGAGAGATCGGCGTCGGTGAACATGACGATGTTGGCGCTGGCGCGGAGCATCCCGTTGCGCACGCTGTAGCCTTTGCCGCGGTTCGATGGATTCTGGATGAGACGGACACGGCTGTCTTTGGCCGCGAATCCCTGAATAATGGCTGCCGTGTCGTCGCTCGAACCGTCGTTGACCACCAGCACCTCGGCATCCCAACGCTTCTCGTCGAGCGTACGCAGCACTTCGACGAGCGCCGGCCCGATGCGGGCGCTTTCGTTGTAGGCCGGGATGACGATGCTGTATTGAGGGTTCACAGTACCTTAACCGTTTCTTTGACAGACAAATCTTGCCGGGATCCGGGCCTCGTTTGAGTGCCCAACCGCAGGAAATCTTGTCTGACAGGGAAATCCATCCTAATGATAAGCGCATAGATTGCCGCCTGCCAACAGTTATTTTGTCCCACGCAGGTGTTACACTCGCCACTATGGAAGAGCCCTACGGACCGGTCGCTGGAGCACCTCAAGACCCAACGCAACCCCTTATCCCTCAATACCAAAAGCCTCGCCGGCGCCTCTGGATCTGGTTCGTGGTGGGTGGCTGCCTCCTGCTGGGCTTCGTTGCCATCGCGTCCCTGCTCATCTACGCCGCCGCCCGCTCCTTTGGCGGCTCCGCCGACGGATTCTCTCCGCTCAGCGACAACATCGGCGTCATCGACATCGATGGCGAAATCCTCTCCGCCGAATCGACCATCGACCAGTTGCGCAAGTACGACGAAGACAGTTCCATCAAGGCCATCGTCCTCCACATCGACTCGCCCGGCGGCGCGGCCGCGCCTTCGCAGGAGATTTACCACGAAGTGCTGCGCATTCGCGAGAAGCACGACAAGCCGATCGTCGCCTCGATCGAAAGCGTGGGCGCCAGCGGCGCTTACTACATCGCCTCAGGAACCAGCAAAATCTACGCCAACGACGCGAGCGTGGTCGGCTCCATCGGCGTCATCATGGAGTGGACCAACTACGGTGATCTGCTTACCTGGGCCAAGCTCAAGCCTGAAGTCATCCACGCTGGTTCTCTCAAGGACGCTGGCGACCCATCGCACGCAATGACACCCGAAGAGCGGGTCTATTTTCAGGGACTGGTCGACAACATGTACGGCCAGTTCGTGGCCGACGTCGCTAACGGCCGCCATCTGCCGGCCGACCGGGTCAAATCCCTCGCGACCGGACAGGTCTGGACCGGCCAGCAGGCGCTGCCGCTGCACCTGATCGATAAGGAAGGCGGCTTCCGGAACGCGCTTCTCGAAACGGCAAAATCCGTGGGCATCTCAGGCGAACCCAGCGTCGTTAAGCCGATCGTTCGCCATAAGAGCCTGTTCGATTTGCTCTCCGATCCCGACGATCTCCTGCACAATCCAGGAAAGGTCCTTGAAAGGCACGCCGGCTTCTATTTCCTCTGGCGTTAAGACTCGACATAACATCCCGCCTGCACCCGCGCGGTCGAATGCGCGACCCGCCGGGCCGTTAAAAAACCCGCAACTGATTGACTTTGCAAGCCAAAGAGATTGCATCTACTATGGTGGACAGAGGGCTAACCCAAATCGGAGCAACCCCCACCATGACGAAAGCCGACCTTGTTGAGGAAGTGACCAAGCTGGGCGATCTGACGCGGCGCGACGCCGAGACCATCGTCGAGACCATCTTCGATTCCGTGATCGGCGCGCTGAAATCCGGTGACAAAATCGAGATTCGCGGCTTTGGCAGTTTCCGCATCCGTCAGCGCAATCCGCGGATTGGGCGCAATCCAAAAACCGGCGCCAAGGTTGAAGTTCCGGCAAAGAAGGTTCCGTACTTCAAGCCGAGCAAGGAACTGCGCGATCTGGTGAATCCGGGAGGCAACAGGCAGAACGCGGAAGCTCCCGCAGCCAGGGTTGAACAGAATGCCGAGCCTGGCGGCACCGCGGCTTAAGCAATCGGGTCCGCGCAGACAGCCGCTCCCGCTCCGGCTCCTTCTGATTTTCAATTCAGCTTTCACTTGTAGATCAGCCTGATGCCGATCTCCGTCGACGGGCACGTGACCGGGACCGAAGCAGCCTGAAACGATGGCGCCGATAGCATCACTCGCGGATTGTTGGCAAATCCGAATCCCTCTTTCGGAACGCCGAGGAAGTTACGATCCAGCTTCATGTTGGAATTCTCGTCGTGGATGACCACAACACCGTAGCGGCCTGGAGGAACCTGGAACTGCTCCGTCGCCTGCCTGTCTGCGATCGGAAACCCACCCTGCACGACGGCCTTTGTTTTGTCTTCCGGCCAGCCGGCAGCAGAGCCGAAGACGAGTCCTCCCGCTGCACCGCGGTCATCGCGAAAACCGCTGACGTGTACCTGCAGAGTACAAAGCGGCTTGCCGGACACGGGAGCCGCGTAGTGGCCCCGCGGATCGCGCTGTTGCAACTGGCCTGGCGCAAGGAGAATAAACGCAGCCAGCAGACGGGCGAATTTGGGCAATGTCATCGTGATCTTCCAAACCTGACGGCGAACAGGCTGCACTCAAATTCCATTCCCGATCGGCACTTCCATTGGACGGTCCCCGCCCGCGCCAGGTTTGTGGAGGACGAAACGGCCCGCAATCGGATAGGGTGTTGAGTTGGCTTCATCCGTCTCTGAGAGAATCTTCCCATGCATGCCTCATCGGTTGTCGGCGCCGCTTTATCCGTTCCTGGACAGGCCGCAGCTTATCCGATTCGCCGCATCGCGGTGCTGGGTGCGGGAACCATGGGATCGCGTATCGCCGCGCATATCGCCAACGCTGGATTCCCCGTCCTTCTGCTCGATGTGGCTCATGCGGGCGACCCCAGCCGTCTGGCCACGCAGGCGGTCGAGAGCCTGAAGAAGTCGAAACCGGCGGCGCTGGCTTCTCCTGAGTTCGCTACGCGCATCGGCACGGGCAATTTCGACGACGACCTCGCAAAGCTGAAAGAGTGCGACTGGATCATCGAAGCGGTCTCCGAGAACATGGAGATCAAGCATAACCTGCTGGCGCGTGTGGCGCCGCATTTGCGGGCGGACGCTATTTTCACGACAAATACCAGCGGGCTGCCGGTGAACGACATTGCGCAGGCGCTGCCGGAGGGTCTTCGCCCACGCTGGTTCGGGACGCACTTTTTCAATCCGCCACGCTATATGCAGCTGCTCGAGATCGTCGCGACTCCCGCGACCGATCGCGCCGCCGTCGAGTCCATCGCGCGCTTCGCCGAGATTCACCTGGGGAAGTCTGTTGTTCCGGCCAACGATCGCCCGAACTTCATCGCCAATCGCATCGGCGCGTTTGCCATGCTGAATACCATTCGCGTGATGCAGAAGCTGGGCCTGACGATTGAGGAGGTGGACGCGCTGACTGGCAGGCCGCTGGGCTGGCCGAAGACGGGGACGTTTCGGCTGGCAGATATGGTGGGTCTCGATGTGCTTGGCAGCGTGATTCGCAACTTTGCGGCCAACACGAAGGACGAGCGGTCCGACGTGGAACTGCCCGCTTTTCTTGAAGCGATGCTTGAGCGCAAATGGTTTGGAGACAAGACAGGCCAGGGCTTCTATCGCAAGCAAGGGGAAGAGCGCCTGGTTCTGGACCTGGGCAATCCCGACCTCGCCACACTCGACTATCGCGCCGCGCAAAAACCCAGGCTTCCCGCGCTCGACGTGGCAAAGCAGATCGAATCTTTACCCGAGCGCATTCGCACGCTGCTCGGCGGCAATCCTGAGAAGGACAAAGCGGCGGCTTTTTACTGGCAGATTTTGCCCGATCTGTGGCTCTACGCGGCCAACCGCATCGGCGAAATCAGCGACAGCATCGCGGACATCGATCGCGCCATGCGCACCGGCTTCAACTGGGAACTCGGCCCTTTCGAAATGTGGGACGCGGCTGGAGTCTCCGGCACAACAGCAAAACAGCGCGCGCAGGGCCGCACACTCCCCGCCGCCCTCGAAAAGCTGCTCGCATCAGGATCAGAATCCTGGTATAGAAACAGCGGCGCCGAATACTTCGATCCGCGATCGTCGACTTGGCTCGCGGTCGAATCGTCCTCTGCCGCGGTCACGCTCACTCGCGCCAAACGCTCCGGCGGGATCGTCGCAGAGAATCCTGGAGCGTCGCTCATCGACTTGGGCGACGGCATCGCGTGCATTGAGTTCCACACCAAGATGAACGCCCTCGGCGGTGACATCGTAAATTTCGTTCGCCAGACCCTTCGCCCCGAGAGCGACCACGTCCGCAACTTTCGCGGCTTCGTGATCACCAACGATGCGGCCAACTTCTCCGCCGGCGCTAACCTCGTCCAGCTCCTGCTCGCCGCACAAGACGAGGAGTGGGACGAGATCGACCTCTACATACGAGCCTTTCAGGAGATGACCCAGGCGATCAAGTTCTGCCCATGCCCGGTGGTCGTTGCTCCGTTCGGACTGACGCTGGGCGGCGGCTGCGAAGTGAGCCTGCACGGGGCGGCTCGGCAGCCGCATCTTGAGCTCTATATGGGCCTTGTCGAAGCCGGGGTCGGCCTGATCCCCGCAGGTGGAGGATGCAAGGAGATGACTCTGCGCGCGATCGAAATCGCCTTAGCGGCGGCGCCCTCGGGGTCGCGGTCCGATTCGGTGGAACTCCATCACGCGATGCGGACGATCTTTGAAGACCTTGCCCTCGCGAAGGTCTCTCCATCCGCGTTCGAGGCGCGCGATCTGCGCCTGCTGCGGCCCTCCGATAACATCACGATGAACCGCGAGCGTCTGCTCCACGACGCGAAGTCTCGCGCCCTCGCGACTGCTGAAGCAGGTTATACGGCTCCAGTGGCTGTCACCGACATTCCCGCACCCGGTGACAGCGTGCTTGCCGCGCTGCGTCTTGGCATCCACATGATGCGCGAGGGCGAGTACGCCACCGGCCACGACGTCACGGTCGCGACGCACCTGGCGGAAATCCTGTGCGGGGGCAACATCACGCCTGGCACGCTGGTCAGCGAACAGTATCTGCTCGACCTCGAACGCCAGCATTTCCTGTCGTTGTGCGGCGAACGCAAAACGCAGGAGCGGATCGCGCACACCCTCAAAACCGGTAAGCCGCTGAGGAATTAGTAACAATAGTGAGCACAATATGACTGAAGCCGTTATTGTCAGCGCTGTCCGCACCGCCGTCGGCAAAGCCCCGCGCGGGGCCCTGCGCAATACCCGCCCCGATGACCTCGGAGCCATCGCCGTTCGGGGCGCACTCGACCGCGTGCCGCAACTCGACGCACACGAAATCGACGATGTTATTCTCGGCTGCGCCATGCCCGAGGCCGAACAGGGCATGAACCTCGCGCGCATCGTTGCCCTGCGTGCGGGCCTGCCCATCGAATCCGCGGCGATGACCATCAACCGTTACTGCGCCTCGGGGCTGCAGGCCATCGCGCTTGCCGCCGAGCGCATCCGCGGAGGAGGAGCGGAGGTCATCGTGGCCGGCGGGGCAGAATCGATGTCGTTTGTGCCGATGGGCGGCAACAAAATTGCCGTTAATCCGTGGCTTGTCGAAAATTACCCAGGCTTGTATCTCACCATGGGCCTCACCGCGGAGCGCGTTGCGAAGCACTACGGTATTTCGCGCGAGGAGTCGGACCGATTTTCGCTCGAAAGCCATCGGAAGGCTCTTGCGGCTATCGAGCGAGGAGATTTTTCCGATGAAATTGTCCCTGTTACTGTGACACTTTCATCGCCGAACGGCAACGGCAAGAGCAAAAGCACGAGCGCTGAATTCCGCGTCGACGAGGGGCCGCGCGCCGACTCGACGTATGACGCGCTCGCGAAGCTGCCGCCGGTCTTCCATGCGAAAGGCGTCGTTACAGCCGGGAATTCTTCGCAGACCTCCGACGGAGCCGCCGCTGCCGTCGTTATGTCCGCGGATCGCGCGGCGCAGCTCGGCATTCAGCCTCTCGCCCGTTTCGTCTCGTTCGCCTATGCCGGATGCGATCCGGAGGAAATGGGCATCGGCCCCGTCTTCGCGGTACCGAAAGCGCTGAAGCTGGCCGGCCTGACCCTCGACCAGATCGACGTCATCGAATTGAACGAGGCGTTTGCCGCGCAGGCGCTCGCCGTTATCGGCCAGCTTGGGCTGGACCCGGCCAAAGTCAACGTCAACGGGGGAGCCATCGCACTCGGGCATCCGCTCGGCTGCACCGGGGCAAAGCTCATCGCTACGATTTTGCGCGAGATGCAGCGGCGTAAAGCGCGCTATGGATTGGTGACGATGTGTGTTGGCGGCGGGATGGGGGCTGCCGGGGTATTCGAGAGGCTGGGCTGACGCGAAAGCGGTTTGCAATGTGACACAATTTGTGTCACATTGAGGTATGCGCGACATCACCATGCGCCAGCTTCGCGATACTCGGCAGCTCGAGCGTTGGCTGGAATCCGGTGAGACTCTATGCCTCCGGAAGCGCAACCGCCCGCTTGCGCAGATTACGCCCATCCATCAGCCGCCTGGGAAAAGGGAAATGCCGGACTTCGCAGCGCGTCGCCGGAAGATCTTTGGCGATCGCATTCTTCCGGGAGCCGATCTGGTGATCGAAGAACGCGGGCGCTATTGAAGACGTACGCGGATAGCAGCGTTTTTGTCTCCCTCTACATCAACGACCAGCATTCAGAGGAAGTCCGCAGAGGGATGGCGTCTGGTCCCACTCTGTGGTTCACGCCTCTGCATCGGGCCGAGTGGACCCACGCAGTGGAGCAGCACGTGTTTCGCAGGTTTATGCCAGCCACTGCCGCCATGCGGGTTTACTCCGATTTTGCGACGGATACGCGCCGGAGACTTTGGCTCGAAACTGAGCTTCCGCCTCGCACCTTCGATACTGCCGTTGAACTTGCGCGCACACACGTCGCCTCAGTCGGAACCCGCACCCTCGACACTCTGCATGTGGCATGCGCCCTCGAGCTCAAAGCCACCGCATTCTGGACCTTCGACGATCGGCAAAAGAAGCTCGCCAAAGCCGCCGGCCTCAAGACCTTCTGATTCATCCCCACTTCACCTCGACCAGCGTAGGATGAATTTCGGAGCCCTCAATGGCCACAGCTTCGCTTCACAAAATCGCCGCCGGCGGCAGCTTTCTGATCGAGAACGCCGCGCCTGAAGACATTTTCACCCCCGAGGACTTCTCCGAGGAGCAGCGGGAAATCGCCCGCACGACGGCGGAGTTCGCCGAAAAATCGATCCTGCCTCGCGTCTGGGAAATCGAGGCGAAGAACTTTGCTGTTACGCGCGAGCTACTGCTCGCAGCCGGCCAGCTTGGCTTGCTCGCGGTCGACGTTCCCGAGCAGCACGGCGGCCTGGCGCTCGACAAAGTCACCTCCGCGCTGGTTGCCGATCGCATCGCGGTTTCCGCCAGCTTCTCTGTCAGCATCAGTGCGCATACGGGCATCGGGACGCTGCCGGTCATCTGGTACGGGACTTCGGCGCAAAAGGAAAGGTATCTTCCCAAACTCGCATCCGGTGAATGGATAGCCGCCTATGCGCTTTCCGAATCGTCCTCGGGCTCGGATGCGATGAACATCCGCACCCAGGCGCGTCTTTCACCTGACGGAAAACAGTACATCCTGAACGGCGAAAAGATGTGGATCTCGAACGCGGGCTTTGCCGACGTCTTCATTGTCTTCGCCAAACTCGTGGGCGAAAATGGCCAGCCTGAGCAGTTTTCTGCGTTCATCATCGAGCGCAACACACCGGGGCTCGCCATTGGAGCGGAAGAACACAAGCTCGGTATACGCGGATCTTCCACCTGTCCGCTGGTGCTCTCCGACTGCGCCATTCCGGTTGAGAACCTGCTGGGGGAAGCCGGCAAGGGCCATCACATCGCCTTCAACATTTTGAACGTCGGCCGTTACAAATTAGGGGCAGCCACGTTGGGCGGAGCGCGCCAGACGCTGCGCAATGCCGTGCGTTATGGAAAGCAGCGCATGGCCTTCGGCAAGCCCATCACCACTTTCGGCCTGGTGCAGGAGAAAATCGCCGATACTGCCGCCGGCATTTTCGCCGCAGAAGCGCTGGTCTATCGCGTTGTCGGCGCCATTGACGCGGCCCTTGCCACACTCGCCTCCGACGCGCCTGCAGCCGACGTGCAAAAGCGCATCGAGGACTACGCCGTCGAGTGCTCGATTGTGAAGGTGTGGTGCTCGGAGATGCTGGAGCGCGCGGTCGACCACTGCGTGCAGATTTACGGCGGTTATGGCTATGTCGAGGAGTACCCCGCGGAACGTTTCTACCGCGACTCGCGCATCAACCGCATCTTCGAGGGCACGAACGAAATTAACCGGCTCATCATTACCGGCTTCATGATGAAGCGGGCGATGCAGGGGCGTCTTGCGTTGCTGCCAGCGATCGCCAAAGTTATGGACGAGGTGATGGCCGGGCCATCGGCGCGCGAAGAAGCCTCGGGCCCTTTGGGCGGGGAAAAAGCTCTGCTGGCCAGCGCGAAAAAGATCGGCCTGTTCTGCTCGGGCGTGGCGAGCCAGAAATACCCAACCAATCTTCAGGATCAGCAGGAGATCATGGGCGCGCTTGCCGATATTCTCATTGAAATCCTGGTGATGGAATCGGCCATTCTGCGCGCTGAAAAATTTTCCGGCCGCAACAAGACTGCCATTGCCCTGGCTCAGCTCACGGCCGCCCGTTCCTTTCGCATCATTCAGGATTCGGCCGAGCGCATTCTCGGCGCCATCGCGGAAGGGGACATGCTGCGCACACAGATGGCGATCTTCCGGCGGCTGGCGAAGCACGACCCTGTTAATACGATTGCGATTGGCCGCGCCGTTGCCCAAGAGATCGTCGCCGCGGAGCGCTACGTACTATGAGGATTCACTGAAGTCATTCCTGTTTATGGGCGGTCCCGGAGAGGAACAGGGTCCAGTTGTGGCCATCCTGCGAAATCTCAGATCGCATGGAATAATCCGTCGCCGAAATGATCGTCATTGTGTATCGCACGGTTGCAGGCTTACCGCCAAACTTCGCTGGATGCGTCCAGACCCAGCCAGTGGCGCTCGGATTTCCTGTGGAGACTTCCTTGCTTCCGTCGCTGTTGAAGCCATAGTACGTGTACAGCCCTCGTTCATGGTCGTAGCCGAGAATCGATAACGTCGCGTCGTCGAGCAGTGCTCCGCCGTACTTTTCGTGCTCTACAAGATAACAGCCCCCCTCCATCCATTCGAGCTGTGAACTGCCGGTGAACTTCCCGCCTGGACCCATCACCCCAGGGACCAGCTCACCTACCAGACGCCATTTACCGGCCAAGTAGTCGAGTTTGTGCGCTTCGGGACACGGTTTCGCGGCAGCCTCCTGCGCGCACAAACCCAGGGGCCATGCCAGCAGGAAAACCAGGCAGATATGCGTCATTCTCATAGCTCAACCTTACGTGAGTCGCCACTTACTGCGAGAAACGTTTGTTCAACGCGCCTCAGGCCCCGCCAGCAGCAGGCCTTCTACCAGCGCCAGCCACTCGTCTTTGAGCGCGGCGCGATAAAACATTCTCCCAGCGCGGCCATACCAGTAGTCCGCATTCGATAATGAACCTTCTTTGCGATGCAGATAGGCATGAACGGCCATGCCCTCGGTGCTCGCCAGCTGATCAACCAGGTCGTGAGCCCGCGCCCATTCCCCCTTGGAATCCCACCACAACGCGGTCAACGGGGCACAGAACTCCTGCGGCGGCTTATCTAATGCCAGCGATTCGTGAAACTTACTCCGCGACATGATCCAACGTACCGCCTCCGTGCGGCAGAGCCATTGTCACCTACTGCAGAATTAATTTCCCGATCGTCGCCAGCTGCATGTTCGACGTGCCTTCATAAATCGAGCCGATCTTGGCGTCGCGATAGAACTTCTCCATCGGGTAATCGCGGACGAAGCCGTAACCGCCGTAAATCTCCACCGCCTTGCTGGCGACTTCCTCGGCAACCCGCGACGCAAACAGCTTGGCCATCGCGGCTTCTTTGACGAACCCCACGCCGGCACACTTCATCCGCGCCGCGTTATAGACGAGCATGCGCGTTGCTTCAATCTGCGTGGCCATCTCCGCCAGCATAAACTGCACGGCCTGAAATTCGGCGATGGCTTTGCCGAACTGCTTCCGCTCTTTGCTGTATTTCACTGCCAGCGCCCATGCCCCTTCCGCCAGCCCGAGCATCTGCGCGGCAATGCCGATGCGCCCTTCGTTCAGGGTCTCGATGGCAATTTTGTAGCCCTTGCCGAACTCGCCAACTACATTTTCCGCGGGCACGCGGCAATCGTCGAGCAATAACTCGCATGTCGACGAGGCGCGAATCCCCATCTTGTCTTCCTTGTGCCCGACCGCAAAGCCCGGCGTACCGCGCTCGACCAGGAAAGCAGTGATTCCGCGATAGCCGGCTTCCGGCTGCGCATTCGCGAAGACCAGAAACAGGTCGGCTTCGTTCGCATTTGAGATCCAGAGCTTGCGCCCGCTCAGGACAAACCCGTTGCCATCACTCCGGGCCTGGGTGGCGAGGGAAAACGCATCCGATCCCGATCCCGCCTCGCTTAGCGCATACGCGCAGACCGTCTTCTCCGCCATGAGCGGAATCCAGCGCCGCTGCTGCTCTCGATTTCCCCAGCGCAGCAGCGCATTCACGGCCAGCGTGTTCTGGACGTCGACGATCACGGCCACCGCGGGATCGATGCGGGAGATCTCCTCGACCGCCAGCACTGCGCTGAAGAACGATGCGCCCGCTCCACCCAGTTCCAGGGGCGCTTCAATCGCCATCAGCCCCAGCTTGAAGAGATGCGCTAGGATGCTCGCGTCGAGCTTCTGCGCCTCGTCCATCTCGCGCACGCGCGGGGCAATTTCCTGCTGGGCAAATTGGCGAACGGTGTCGCGCAGCATCGCTTCTTCTTCGGTGAGCGTGGTCAGCGGTGGAATCGCTTCGGTGGCTGGTTCGGTTTCGGGCATTTGTGGTCCTCGCAGTGCGGCCCCTGGGTTGGGTCTGCTGCACCAAAACCTGAGCGTACCCTGGCTGGGTTACGTTACGCCATCTTTGCAGGGATTCTTTCAGGCGCAAGGGAGACCCGCGACCTATGCCGAGCCACACACATGACTGTTTCTGGAAAGAATCGCGCTGGACAGAGCCTCGCGAACAGGTTCGAAACTGTGACGCGTTGAAGGGTACGCTGCTGTTCAGCGTTCGACGCCCGCCTCGGCAAATTCCTTCGCCGGATCGGCACTCAGATCGTCCAGCGTGACTGCCGGCCGGGCTTGCGCGTAACCCGGCATTACTCTCAGCCGTTTCAGAATCTTCCGCGTCAGACCCGTCAGCGGAAGCTCCGGCAAGTCCATCAGCGGAACCCACGCGCGGTCGCCAACTCCCCGCGCCAATATTTTTTGCTCATTCATATTGAGCCCATACACCGTAACGTAGTAGTTCGTGTTGGTGATGGAATGACGCACCGTCAGCAGGAGCATGTCCTCGCTCTCCTGCCCTTCTTTCACAGATGGCAGCTCCCACATGTTGGGCATTTGGGTGGCGTCCGGTGGACGCCGCTGGAGCAGAACCTCCGCCTTAGGCCACTGCCGCCGCTGGACCAGCGCCAGAGCGGTCTTGCGACTCAGCATCTTTTTGGCGCGCGGCACGGCATGTTCTCCACGCGTCACGCATCCCTCGCGAATCGGACATGCAAGGCAGATCGGTCCCTTCGGCAGGCAAACCGTTGCGCCCAGCTCCATCATGGCCTGGTTGAAATCCCCCGGCCGCTCCGGATCAACCAACTGCTCAGCAGCCCTGCGCAGTTCACCGCTGCGTGCCACTCCCGGTACCGGTTCATGGCCGAAGTAGCGGGTCAGCACCCGTTCCACATTGCCGTCTACAGCCGCTACAGGCTCGCCAAACGCGATGCTCGCCACAGCCGCCGCGGTATAAACCCCCACGCCAGGCAACCGGCTCAACGTAGCCGCCGTTCTCGGAATCTCGCCCCCGCCCTCGGCCATTACCGCTCGCGCAGACTCGTGCAGCGCACGCGCCCGGCGGTAGTACCCAAGCCCGCTCCACAACGCCAGCACTTCAGTCTCGTCGGCCTGGGCCAGCGACGCCAGCGTCGGGAACCGCGCCATGAATCGCGTGTAGTATTCGATTACCACTGCAACGCGCGTCTGCTGCAGCATCGTCTCCGACACCCAGATGGCATAGGGATCGCGCGTCTGCCGCCACGGCAGGTCCCGCGCATTTTCGTCGAACCACTGCAACAAATTTTGACGGAATTCCACGTCTTCCTGTCTTACGGCCATTGAACGATTGTAGGTTTGATTCCAGCTACTTTTGAGCCATTCGGCAATCCCACAAAAGGCTTAGCATCTGTCCAATTACTCCCGTCTCCTTCCTGTGCACCCTTTTCGGGCACCCCGGCCTCATCCTCTGCCCGCCCGACTCTTTGGCCGGGCCATCCTGTACTCTGAACGGTTGCCGCATGGAATCCGACTCCTTTATCCGCCGCCTACCCAAAGCCGAGTTGCATCTCCATCTCGAAGGCACAGTCACTCCGGAAACCCTGGTCGAGCTCAGCGCCCGCCACGACGCTTCGCCCCTGAATCTCGATCAGGCCCGCGTTCTCTACCACTACACCGATTTCAGCGGCTTTCTGATGGCCTTCAAGGCGGTCACCGAGCACCTTCAAACCCCTGACGATTACGAACTCATCACCTGGCGCATGCTCGAGCTCCTTGGCCGCCAGGGCGTCGCTCACGCCGAAGTCTACGTATCTGTCGGCGTCATCTATTTCTGGGGTCGATCCGAATTCGAACCCCTCTTTGCGGGCATGGAGCGGGCACGCATCCGCGCCGAGGCCGAGCTCGGCATCTCCCTTTACTGGATCTTCGACGCCGTTCGCCACTTCGGTCCCGAAGCAGCCGCCCGCGTGTTCAGAAAGGCTGCACAGCTGCGCCCCCAACATCCCTCCATCATCGGCATCGGCATCGGCGGCGACGAGCGCCGCGTGGGCGCCGAGCCTTTCCGTGACCTTTACGCCGAGGCTCGTGACGCCGGCCTCCGCCTCACCGCCCACGCCGGTGAATCCGCCGGGCCGGAAAGCATCTGGGGTGCGCTCAATATTGGGGCTGAGCGGCTGGGCCATGCGCTTTCGGCGATTTACGATCCCGAGCTGATGGGCCTCCTTGCTGAGCGCCAGGTCCCTCTGGAAGTCTGCGTGACCTCGAATCTCCGCACCGGCTGCTGTGCCCACCTCGACGACCATCCCCTGCGCCGTTACTTCGACTCGGGACTCATGGTCACCCTCAACTCCGATGACCCGGCCCTCTTCGCGAGCGATCTCCTCGACGAATACGTCAACGCCCAAAACCACTTCGGCTTTACCGAGGAGCATCTCCGCGAGCTGGCTGCCAACTCCATTGAGGCGAGCTTTCTTCCGCCCGATCGAAAGGTAATGCTACTGCGGTGCATCGAATCACTCAAATGATGTATGGTCCGTGCAGATGCGCAGCGGTATAACACAGGCACCGTGAGCTCCGGTGCAACCTGCGCTATCATGGAGCCATGGCGCTGTGGGGAATGCGCATGTGCAGGACTGAAACTTTTGGAAATAGCGATTCGGTGGAATCCTTGGCTTCTGAATCCTCCAACTCGTCATCTGGCGTTTTGCGCGCCATCGGCTGGACTTCGGTCGCGCTTGGTGTGACTGCCCTTGGCCTCTATATCGGCCGTGAGCTGAGGCTGCGTTACAAGTTCAATCGACGCACTCCGACGGATTTCTTCTCCCACGCGGGCGAAGAGATGGGCGCGGAATTTGGCGTGGGCATCTGAAGTCCCGCGGAGAACGCACCAATTCGAATGTGTTCCCTGTTGCCTTTTCCCTGTTCCCTGGCTTCTTAGCGGGTTCTGTCCACCAGGTAGCGCGCCACCGCCTTCAACCCTTCCGCCGATTCGGCATACGGCTCCAGCGCCGCAAACGCTTCGTTGATCAATCGGGTCGCGTCTTTCCGCGAAGCTTCGACTCCAAATACCGCCGGCCACGTGGCCTTGTCGCTCGCTACATCCTTACCCGCCGTCTTTCCGAGGTGCTCGGAGTCCTGCGTCATATCCAGTACATCATCCACAATCTGGAACGCCAGTCCTGCCTTCGTTCCGAACTCTGTCAGCGCCCTGGCATCCTCGGCGCCGGCGCCGCCGTAAACTCCGCCCGCCACAATGCTCACACGGATCAGCGCTCCGGTCTTCGCTCGGTGGATCGCGGCAACACTCTCCGCCGTCGGCTTGGTGTGCTCGCCTTCAAGATCGAGCACCTGCCCGCCAATCATCCCTTCCACTGTGCCTGTCGCCTCGGCGATCAGACTCACGATCTTCACCACGCGATCCGGTGCGCACTTCATCCGCGCCAGCGTCTGGTAGGCCAGCGTTTGCAGCGCGTCCCCCGCCAGAATGGCAATGGCTTCTCCATACGCCACGTGGCAGGTCGGCTTGCCGCGGCGCAGATCGTCGTTGTCCAGGGCCGGCAGATCGTCGTGGATCAGCGAGTAGGTATGCAGCATCTCGATCGCCGAGCCCAGGTCCTCGATGCCCCGCGGCAACCCTGTAGCACCGTGCGCGAAGCTGATGGTCCGTGCCGCCTCCATCGCCAGCACCGGGCGCAGACGCTTGCCACCCGCAAACACGCTGTGCCGCATCGCCGCGTGAATGGACGCGGGCGTCGCGGTCGCCGGGGGCAGCAGCCGCTCCAGAGCGGCATCGGTGCGCTTCACACCCTCACGCAGAATTTCCTGGACCTCAGCCCGCATCTCGATCATCGTATCGGAACTTCCCTCGCCTTTCGCCGGTCGGCCTTCGCCTTTCCAGCCAGGCCAATGCCAGTGTAATCGCCAGCGCGGCCAATGAAACCCCGTCTCCGGCCCATTGATCGCTTGTCCTCCGCCAGCGGACGTCGATCTCGTTCGCACCCGCTTTCACCGGGATGACCATCAGCCCGTCGCTCCGCTGCGCCCGATCACGTACCTCGACTCCATTGCGCATGACCTGCCACGCCGGGTAATCCATCAGCCGCAGTACCGCATATGTTGCACGCGGACTGTTCACCATCACGGATCGGCGCTCGGTATCCCAGCGCCCAATCTTCACTTCGCTCGCGCTCTCCTGCAAAGTCGCGCCGCCTGATTCGGCCAGCTCCGCATTCGGCGAGCTCAGTATGGAAACCGCAGGCAGCCCCGGTTGAATCTCGCCATTGTCCGCGCCCTGCGGTGTATATTCGTCCGTGCCCTCGAATCCGCGCGCATGAAACGCCGCTACCTGCGCGGCGACGTTGTCCTCCTCATCGCACGGCTGCCAATACAACGCCGCAGCCATCACAGCCATCCCGCCCGCCAGCAGCAGAGTCCCCGCAGCCCGCACCGCGATGGCTCGCCTGGTCGTCGCTTCCCCTCGCAGTGCAAGCCCGACCAGAGCCGCAACAACCATCCCCAGCACCAGCATCCATCGCCACGGAAACTGGAGGTACTTCAGCTCTGGAGTCAGCCGCCATGCGAGGTCGCTCCATCGTTGCTGAAGAATGCAAACGGCGGCGCCCACGACCACAAGCGGCATCCAGAGCGGGTTCCGCCTCTTACGGGACACCAAGGCTGCCGCCACCACCCCAAGCATCAGCGCCACGACAATCCAGGAAACCGTCCGCAGCACCTGGTTGTGGTAATTCAGATTGAACAAATCGTCCGTTGAGACATTCGGCCCCGGCAGCTTTGCAAACCCAAACAGAAAGCTGTCCTCGACGCGCATCAGCGGCCCGATTGCCCGCCCAATCGCCACCCACCGCTGCTCATAGAACGCCGGAACCAGCCAGAACCCCGCGAGCGCCAACCCCAGCAGCGCGCCACCGGCAGCGCGCCCCACCAGCCGCCAGGTTCGTCGCTGCACCGCCGCAACCAGCACCAGAACCACGAGCAGGTAGCAGCCCATGACGGCCGCCGGAGCATTCGTAAGCCAGATCGCCGCCACGGTGAGCGAAAGCGGAATGAGAGCACGCTTCTCCCGAATGCCATACAGCACCAGCAGCGGTATCCAGGTCGCCGCCAGCAGCTCGGCCATTGCTCCGCGCTCGTACAGAACGAACAGCATGTAGGGATTGACCACATACAGGCAGGCCGCCAGGGTCGCGTTGTCAGCGGCGATCCACTCGCGGGCCATGGCGCGGAAGCTGAAGCCGGCACCGAGGAGCGCAATCAGGGCGAACGCCAGCGGGATCCAGCTCCACGGCAGTACCGCCCCCAGCACCCCCCCCCACAGCCAGCTGAGCGGGGGATAAAAGACAAAGCGCGGCTCGCCAGCCAGAAAATTGGCAGACCCGGCCCAGTGCGGATAGACAACGCCCTGGCGCCAGTGCGCGGCCACTTCAAGCCAGTTTTGCAGATGAAAATCGAAGTCCTGGCCGCAAGATGTTCCGCGCCAGGCGAGGGGCAGAACGGCTATGCCGACCACCGCCAGCAGGAGCGATCGCCTGCGCCTCGCGCGGGTCGCGTCGCTCGCCGGACTCGCCGGAAAACGGAACCAGAACCTCACCGTTTCAGGGCTCAAGCCGCAGCGTGTGCGCCGTCGCCGCCGCTACCGCCTGCTTAGTAAATGGCAGGGCAAAGGTTTTGCCGTTGTACCAGTAAGCCCACTGGTCGCGGTAGTACGGGCTCAGCGGGTCACCCGACTCGCCCATGGTGATGTCCTCGGTGGCCGCATCCACGTTTGACCAGTCGATCGTGAAACGCTGCGATGGTCCAAACGACCGTCCCACCTGTTTCACCGTCGATGTGTCGCCGGACTGCGGCAGCACTCCTGTCCCGGTCCAGTCTTTGAACCACGGCAGCAAACCGAAGAGCGGGTGCTCCACATCCACCGGATGCGAGTAGCCATACCGCCATTGCCGCAGATCGCCGGGCGCGCCACCCTGCGCCAGGCCCTGGCGCACCATGTCCGCCAGAAAATCGTCCCAAGTCGCGTACTGCGGTGGAAGCCACGCCGCCGGCTCATGCATCAATATCTGCTCACCGGCGAAGAGGCTCTCCGCCCAGTGGTACTCCGACCACTCTTCGCCGAGTTTCGGCTTCAGCAGCATGGAATAAAGCGCCTTTTTCGCAGCCGCCACAATGGCCGCCGGCGCTGAGTCCACCGTGACCGCGCCATCCCACGACCGCAAGAGGTCCGCCGCCTGGCGCAGCCGCGCGTCGGTGTTCTTCGCGTGATCGATCCCATACGCAAGGCGCTGCGCAATCTCCTGATCGAGCTCGGAATAGACGTCGGTCTCGAGGGTCAGCATGTCCTGCTGGGTCAGTTTGCTCTTTGGACCGAGCCATTTCCAGATGCGCTCGTTGCGGTACGGATCGGCCCACTCGAGGGTGATTTTGGGGCCGTCGGCGGCCGAGCTTGTGGGATTCTGATTTGCTGGGGTCTGACTTGCCTGGTTTTGTGAAGCAGGGTTCTCAGCAGCAGGGCTCGCCGTTGACGAACCAGCAGCCGCGCCCTGACTCGGCGGATTGGGATTCGCCGTCACACGCGCATTCGCCGTCGCCAGAATTCCGCCCGGCGGATCGAAAGCCGACGGCATCTCATCGAGGCCGATATATCCCAGCCACTCATGCTGGCCATCCACGATCGGCACGCCCGCCAGTCCGCCCTGCCGGACCGGAATGAATCCGATCGCCTGGTATCCGATGTGTCCCTGGTCGTCCGCATAGACCACGTTCTGCGTGGGACCCCACCACTGGCGAAGCGCGCTCCGAAATTCCGTCCAGTTCGACGCGGCATTCATCGCCAGCAACGGATAGCCGCTGGCCTTCGGATCGTAGACCGTCCATCGCAGAGTCAGCACGCGCTTCTCGCCAGGGATAAGCGGGGTGATCACCACTCCGTTCGCCGTGCGCGCCACCTCCGCGGTCACATCCTTCCCGCCGCGCACGTGGATCGTCTCCCGGTTGTGCTCCATGGGGTGCCAAGCGCCGTCCGCTCCCTGGTACTGATCCTGCCCGTTGACCCGCTGTACATAAATGTCCTGCGTATCGCCGTAGAGGGCGGTGAATCCCCATGCCACATGCTCGTTGTGCCCCGCCACCACCAGGGGAAGCCCCGGCACCGTCACGCCAGCCGCATGCAGGCCCGGCGCCTTCAGATCGTTCTCGTACCAGATATTCGGAATTTCCTGCTCGAGATGCATATCGTTCGAGAGCATTGCCTGGCCGCTTGCCGTTCTCGATCCGGCCACGACCCACTCATTCGACCCCGGCGTGCACCCCAAACAACCGTCATCCTGAGCGAAGCGCCGGAGGCGCGCAGTCAAAGGACCTGCATTTCCGCCCCTTTGTAAGTAGTCCAAAAACGCCGCCCCGTCCTGGGTTTCATCGAGCGGCACATCCGGAATATTCTGCTGCGGCGCGGTGATCGGGGTTTCGGTGGTGATCGGCGGGCGGTCGCGCCACGAGCCTGTGGGATATAAATCAGCCGCCAGGGTTGGCCCGAGGCGCGCCGTGATCTGCTCGCGCTCCAGCTTCTCCTGCCAGTGCTCGTCGAGCATCTGCACCATGCTCATCACCACCAGCATGGAATCGACCGGCTGCCACGGCTTTGGCTGGTACATCAGCAGACGAAACTCGGCTGGGAGACGGTCCTCGTGCGCGCCGATGAATGCATTCACCCCGCGCGCATAATCGTCGAACAAGCGGCGCTGCTGATCGTCGAGAGTGGCGGTGAGCCGCTCCGCCGTGGCTCGCATGGCGAGGATTCGCTGCTGGCGATCGTGTTCTACGAGCTTTGAACCGAGGATCTCGGCGGCCTCGCCTGCCGCCATCCGCCGCGCCATGTCCATTTGCCATAGCCGGTCCTGCGCGGTCACATATCCCTGCGCAAAAAGCAGGTCGTCGAGATTGGCTGCCTCAATATGCGGAACGCCGTGCTGATCCCGAAGCACCGTCACCGGCGCGCTTAGTCCTGGCGTGAGAAGGTTGCCGTCGAGCTCCGGCAGGGAAGACTGCATCTTGTGTTTGAGCCACACCCCGCCGGTCACCACCGCGGCGGCGACGGCGAGCAGAAGGAGGAGCAGCAGGACAACGAGCACGCGCAGCACCGGATGCCGCCGCTCCTCGCGCGCTTCGACGTCGACACTTCGTCCGAGAGCCATTCGGGATTATTGTCGCAGAAGAACGGCTGGGCGCTGGGAGCGGGGAGCTGGGCCCGCTCCTGGTGACCTGGTCCTGGCTCCGGGCTTCGGGCTGGCCGCTACATCGATCCCTGCTGCGGGCGGCTCGCCGGCGGGATGATTCCGTTCATCCGCAGATAGACGCACATCTGGCCGTAGTGATCCATGCTGTGCATGATCATGAAGGCTACATCCGAAGTCCGCGTGATCTTCCAGTTCGGAGGAAGACCCGGCACGCTGCTGAAGGCATTGTCGGTTGTCAGCGAGTTGGCGACGGCGTGGGCATAGATGTAGGAGTCCTTCAGGGCCTTGACGAGTTCGTCCTTAGTCTTGAGGCCTTCGAGGGTTTTGGGATCGACGGCACCCGGGACGCCGCTGGCCTTGAGAAGCTGGTAGTTGGCCTGGGCGAGGTGTTTGACCTGCTGGCCAAAGGTGCGAACGGTCTTGAATTCGCCGGCGGTGGGGACGAAGTCGTATTTGTCGGCGGGCATGGCTTCGGCGGCGCTGACGACTTCCATTTCGGTCAGGCTCAGCAGCGCGCCCATGGAATCGGCAGGCGAGTAGGAGGACGGGGCGGCGGGGGCGGCGGCGGCCTGCCCATTTTGAGCAAATAGAAATGCTGGTGAAACCAGCACGGTACAAACTGCCAGAATCATGCCTCGGCGTGCTTGCATAGGGAGTCTCCTCGGAGCGGCTCTCGACCGCGCTGCAAGCCTACCAGAATGGCTACGGAAAGGTGTCAAGGCAGCGGCCTTGCTTCTAAACTGAATCTATGAACGACCCTGGTCGCGTCCTGATCGGCATTGGCCTGCTTATGGCCGCAGTGGGCGCAGTCGTCCTTCTGCTCGGAAAAAACGGGCTTCCGCTGGGCCGTCTGCCCGGCGACCTGACTTGGCGCGGTAAACACGCAATCGTCTATTTCCCACTGGGGACTTCCATCCTGCTCAGTGTGGCATTGTCGCTGGTGTTTTGGCTGCTCTCGCGGTGGGGAAAGTAGCTTCACTTTTGACATCCGATGATTGATGCTTGATGATTGATGCATGAGGACGACGCTGGCCATCGACGACGACGTTCTGGCGGCGGCCAAGGGTCTTGCCGAGAGCGAGGGAAAGAGCGTCGGCGAGGTCATCTCGGGGCTCGCCAGAAAAGGTCTCGAACCACCACAGAGGCGCTTTCGAACCCGTAACGGAGTTCCCTTGCTCCCCAGGCGTCCTGGTGGGAAGCCAGTGACTATGGAGATCGTGAATCGCCTGCGCGATGAGTGGCCATGAGGTTTCTGCTGGATGTCAATGTGCTGATCGCTCTGATCGATGACCGGCACATTCACCACGGAATCGCGCATCGATGGTTTGGTACTGCCGGTCGCAAAGAGTTTGCGACTTGTCCTTTCACGCAAAACGCGGTTTTGCGGATCCTGAGCGGTCCGGGCTACTCAAATTCCTTTGGAACGCCTGCGGTCATTTCTGAGATGCTGTCCCAATTTTGCGCCCTGCCCGGACACGCTTTCTGGCCAGACGATATCAGTCTTCTGGATTCCGCTGAGATCGAGCGTTCCCGTCTCCTTCACTCCGGCCAGGTCAGTGATACCTACCTTCTTGCATTGGCCTCAACACATGGAGGCCAGCTGGCGACTTTCGATCGCAGGCTTGTCGTGAGTGCGGTACGGAATGGGGCCGCCGCTCTTCACGTGATTCGCTGATCGCCATCTCCAAGTACAAAAAAAGGGCCCCTCGGGGTGAGGGGCCAATCTGCCTTGGTTCTCTCGTTGTGTGAGAGCTCTTTTGCGCCTGCCTTCTTAGTGAGGCTGAGCCGTTGGTTGCGACGCAGTACCCTGAGGGGAGGGCTGCGCGGAATTCTTACTGCGTCGCGCCAATCGGTGAACTGCCATTCGGCGAGTTCAAGGCTGCTAAACTGTTTGCCATCAGGCTCACGCGTACCACACTACCCGGCTTCGCTGCGGAATTGTCATCCGAGCTGACCGGCGCGTTGCCCATGGCCACTTCGTGAATCCTCCACACCGGGATTTGGTGTTCGGCCAGATACCGGACCACCGCTTCCGCCATGTGCTGCGAACTCTCCATGCCCACCGTACCCCGTGAGCGCGAGTACCCTTCCACTTCCACCACGTAACCCTTCTGCCCCTGCAGCTGGCTCACAACCTGATCCAGGGCTTCCTTCGCCTTATCGTTCAGGACAGTTTGTCCGGGACGGAAGTGGATGTCAGTGTTCGTGATCGGGTGATACTGATCCAGATTCGCAACCGTCTGACCCAACTGGGCCGTTTTGTCGCTCGCCTGCTGCGCGGTCTGCTGCGCCTGCCCGGCTGTCGTATTTGCTGCGGAAGCTACCTGATTTGCCTGGTCCGCCGTGGTCTGGGCGGCGTGAATGCCGTTCTGCGCCCGCTGATCGACATCCTTAATATCGGACGCGTTCTTCGCCTGCAACTGATCCAGCTCGTTCAGCCGATCCTTTACCGGATCCAGCTGGCGGTTCACCCACTTCTTGCGGGCGAACGGGTTCATATGCCCCCAGAAGCCCTCATTCGACTTCTCGGGGAGCGGGGCCTTGCCTGTTCCAGTCTGCGGATTCTGGCTCTGATCCTGGGGATTGGCGTTCGTCGAAGCGCCCGTTTGAACCTGGGGCTGTTGTCCTGAAGAGGTAGACTGTGCGACCGCTGGCAGACCCAAACTGACCGCAACCAGCAGCACTGTAATCGATCCGGGATTCAATTTCGTTTTCATAGGTTTATTCTCTGTGGATTGAAACTTCGGATGGCTGCAGCGCCCCGTCTTGCACGAACAGTAACAGCACTCGCCGTGCCAAACCGCCAAGCGCTCAACCGCTCCACCGTAAGCACAATTTAATCAGAGATTTGACTTGGATTTTCGCAACGGCTCAGGTTTGCTACAGCCCTGTAAATAACGCACTCTCGGCCCGGATCGGGAAGAAATTACTCGCGCTGGGCACAAGAGGCTTTCTTGCTGCGACCCTCAGGAGCCGGGTGTGACTTCTATGATCCGTATCTCTGGGTAGCTTTGGTTCCAGTCCTGGGCGACATGGTCGAAGATGAGCCGAAACTCCCGCGTCTCCCCGGGCCGGATCGGCGAGGCGCTCACCGGCTGGGTATCGACATAAGGCTGGCGCATCCGGATCAGGTTGAGCGGCATGGTCTCTTTCTGCACAAGCTGGTTCCCGATGTCCCGAAACGCAACCTGCACGGTAATCCCAGTCACGGTCTTTCCGCCCTGATTGCTGACCTGCCCATCGATGTATGTAACCTGCGAACCGACCAAGCTGCCGGCCTGGCTCATTTGCAGATTTGCAATTGGCAGGCGGGCCGCGTAAGGATCGGCCGCCGCCAGTCCAGCGCCTCCCGGGTTGGCCGGCTCGCGATGACGTCCGAGGGTGATCAGCAGCACAAGGACGATGAGAACTACGCCGCCCGCAACGATCCACGGCAGGGGAGAGCGTGGTTCGCGGGGCTGGGGTCCATCGGGTCGAAACATTGCGGGCTCCGAACTCGGCTTCGAGCTGGACTGCGAATTAGGATCCGAATCAGGCACGTTCATCGAGAGGATTGTACCTCTCACGGACATTGGCAAGGGTCGCAGGCGAGCAGTGCATTCGGCGCGAGCATGAAGCGCTGGCAATCTGCCGCGCATTCCCTTGCGTACTGTAAGAGGACTGCCTGCGCACGATACCCAGAAGGTAACCATCACGGCACACCGATGGCGGAATTAAAAATTATTTCCTCACGCCCCGAGTCATGCTTGCCGAAAAATGAGTCTAAGCAAACAAGTTCAAATCCCCCCGCGAGGCCGTATGCATATCTATCCGGAAACACCCTATAAGGAGCCGAAGAGCTCGAGTCGTAAACAGGATTACGCCTATCGCATCGCGGCCGCCGCAGCGGCGCTCTTCCTGCTGCTGACGTGGCTCACCGCATAAACGGGCCCGATTCGCACGGACTTGTACCCGCAATCCAGCGCGAAAAATCCTGCGCAAACGGGCTGTTCAAATGATCCAGTTCTGACTCGATCAGCTGGCTGGCTCCTTGACGGCTTCCTGAATGGCTGGTTCCGTGACGGTTGGTTCCGTCAGGGGCTGGTGCTTCGCAGCTTCGCGTGCCAGAGCGCGGCGCATGAGCACTTCCAGTGCAGACTTGTTTTCTGCGTATTCCGAATCCGTGATCTTTGCTTCCAGCCGGTCGGTCTCAAGCTGAAACAGTTCGTCCTTCAGCGCTGCCAGCATTTCCGGCGTACTCCCGCTTTTTTGCGCTCCATTCGTCGTTGTCAGCCCATTCGCTGGTGTCGCCGCTGCGACAACATGCGCTGTTGTTCCCGCAACCATTTCCGCCCGTATTGTTGTCGCCCTCACCCCTGCCGGCAAAATCGATGTGAGCGGCGAAGGTTCAGCTTCGACCGTACCCATAGCCTGTCCCGGCTTCGACCGCAGCAGAAATGCCGCGGCTATAACCATCAATAAGCCGGCTCCACTCAGGATGTACCATTTGTACTTCTGGAGCGGATCGGGTGTGCCAATCGGCACCGCGCCCGCTACGCCCCCGCCGGGTCCGTTGGTCTGCGCAGCGGGCTGATCGGAAGCGCCCTGGTCTCCGGCCAGGCCCATTCCCTGACCACCCTGACCCGGAGCACCCTGGCCCATCCCATTTGCCGCACGCTGCCCGTCCTGCTGTTCTCGGGGCATAGAACCCGTTCCCGAAACCGTGAACGCGAGCGGCGCAAGCGGCGTCACATTCGTCGCCAGATACGTCTGCACTCCGGGCCCGCTCGCATCCGCGCCAAGGGCTTGAAAATTTTGCCCCCCCTCGAAGCTCATGCTCTTCGGCAACATCACCGCGACGTTATCGGTCAGCAGAGTTACCCGCGGGTGCAGCGCCAGTGTCCCGCCATAGGGCAGCTTGTATCCGATCTGGAAGCGCGTCTCGCCCGGCCGCAGCGGGAAGATAAAAGCGTAGTGGCCCCGGTCGGCTTGGGGAACCGGCGCGCTCGACACCGCCATCCCTCCAGGCCCGGTCGCGGTCGCGCCCTCCAGTACGGCATCCTGCGGCAGGTAGAACTCGAAGTTGTGCGCATTCAGCTGTGTCTTCGGCGGCTTTGAGGTGTTCCTGATAAAGAAGCTCTCCGTCACGCTCAGCCCCTGCTGATCCGTCTCCATGCGTGACACATCCGCATACGTGTGAATGCCATCGACTTTCGGCGCCACGTCGAACACATCGATGTTCACCACGGAGGTATTCGGCGGCACGGGCCCGTAATAGGACGCCTTCTCATGCTGGACCTGCACCAGGTGCATGCCGGCGTTGTCCGGAACGTCAAAGGAGTAATGGCCCCTCGCGTCAATCGTCGTCCGCGCCGACTCCGTCATCGCCTGTTGCAGGTCGAGGAGCACCGCGGTATCACCAGCCGCGGGCTTGCCCGTCGTGCGGTCGGTAACCGTGCCGGAAATCGTCGCCGCACTCAGCGAGAGCGGCAGAACAAAAGTAGCGAAAAATGACAATTGAGAGAGCAGCTTCATAGAGTTCCATTCTTATTGCAGAAAATCAGCCGAGACGCGGCGCGAAGGCATCCGACTCCAGAAGGTCGATCTCGGCCACGGTCTCGGCAGCCTCGTTCTCCAGCATCGCCCGCTGTGCGGCATAGTCCTCTTCCGGATACTTCCCGGCACGATACTCGAAGTTCAGATCCCGCAGGTTCTCGTACAGCACTTCTCTCCGCTCCCGGAGGTACTCGACGCGAGTCTTCGTGTGCTGCGCCTCCACCCGGCGCTCCGGCCAGAATACATAGAGGAACGTCGTAATCAGCAGCAATGCACAGGCTAGCGTCGTCATATCTCCGTCTCCCGTCGAATTCTGTCTCTCAACTCCAACGACGCCGGATCATCCGCCACCGCGGGCATGGCCACCGTGCGCAGTCTCCACTTCCGGACCAGCATGAACGTGCCCGCCAGGCCGAACAGCAAAAGGCCCGGAGGCACTACCCAGGCAAGGATATTGAAGCGCGTCAGCATGGGGGCGGCCAGAGCGGTGGGGCCATATTTTTCCTGAAAAGCCGCCAGCACCGCATCGTTACCTTCCCCGCTGGCAATCGCCGCCTTCAGTTCGCCCAGCATGCGGTCGGAATCCGGACAGCCCACATGGTTGCACTCGATCAGAATCTCGCTGCATCCGCACACGCACATCAGCTTGTGTCCGAGATCGTTGTAGCGCGTCTCGGTGTCTGCCGAACCCAGCGTTGCAGCTCCCAGCACCACCAGGAGAGGCAGCAGCGCAAATCGGCTCATGCGGCGCATCAATCTCCCGCCTTCCCCGCCGCAACCACCTCAGGCGCAACCACCACGCGATGCCGCTGCGCCGCAATCGCCGCGCTGATATTCGGCGCCAGCGCTATGAGGGTGCCCAAAATCGTCACGATGAGCCCAATCCAGATCCAGGCCACCAGCGGATTCAGAAACGCCTTGATCACCGGCTGCCCCGTCGCTGGATCCTTGCCGGCATAAATGATGTACAGATCCCATGCCAGCGTCGAGTGATTGGCAACAATGGTCGAAGGCTGCTGGCTGGCCGCATAAATACGCAGCTCCGGCGAGAGCTTCGTCACCAGATGGCCGCCGCGATACACATTCAGCAGCGCAAATTCCGTGTCGTAATTTGGATTCGAATCCTGCGAATAATCCATGCACTCAATCGTGTAAGGACCCAGCATGAAAGTCTGCTTGTAATTCATCGTCTGTTCGTGGCTCTGATTGAACGCCTGCCCGCTAATCCCGATGAAGATGAGCACGATCCCGAAGTGAACGATGTACCCGCCGTAACGCCGCGTATTGCGCCGCGTTAGCTGCACCATCGATGTGAGCAGGTTCTGTCCGGATTTCTGCTGAATCACCTTGCCGCCACGCCAAAACTCCGCAAAGATCGCCGTGATCACAAATGCCGCCATCGCCAGCGTCACCCACGCATAGAATGCGCCCTGCTCATCGGTGGTGAATATCGTCCAAGGATGCACGCCCAGGGGGATGATGGCGATCGCGACGACCAGGCCGACTATCGCCGGCAGTTTGAAGTTTTTCGCGATACTGCGCACCGAAGTCGACCGCCAGGCAAGCAGCGGGCCTATGCCGGTCAGAAACAGCAGGAAGACCCCAATCGGGACCGCCACGCGGTTATAAAACGGCGCGCTCACCGTGACGCGATTGCCCTGCACATACTCCGACAACACGGGGAAGAGCGTTCCCCACAGCACTGTGAAGCAAGCCGCCAGCAGCACCAGGTTGTTGAACAGGAAGCTCGACTCGCGCGAGACCAGCGACTCCAGCTTGTGCTCCGACTTCAGATGATCGCGGTTCAGAATGTAGGTGAACAAACACACCGCCAGCACGATCATCAGAAACACCCAGAACCAGGTGCCGATGGCGGACTGCGCAAACGCATGCACCGAACTAACCAGCCCCGACCGTGTGAGCAGCGTGCCAAGAATCGCCAGCATGAAGGTCGAAAAGATCAGCCACACATTCCAGCTCTTCATCATGCCGCGCTTTTCCTGCATCATGACCGAATGAAGAAAGGCGGTGCCCGTAAGCCACGGCATCACCGAGGCGTTCTCGACGGGATCCCAACCCCAGTAGCCGCCCCACCCGAGCACCGAATACGCCCAGTGCATACCGAGGAAGATCCCCACCGTCAGAAACAGCCAGGTCACCATGGTCCAGCGGCGCGTGATGTGGATCCACTTCTCGCCCGGATACCGCATCATGAGCGCGCCCAGCGCAAAGGCAAACGGCACGCTGAAGCCGACGTAGCCCAGGTAGAGCATCGGCGGATGAATCACCATCTCCGGATACTGCAGTAATGGGTTCAGCCCGTTACCGTCGGGAGGGATCGCGCCGGTAACCAGCGAAAACGGCGTCGCAGCCACATTCACCAGCAGAAGGAAGAAGACCTGAATCCCCGCGAGGATCGTCGAAGCGTAGGCGGTGAGTTTGACATCGACCTTGTGCCGCACCCGCAGCACAAAGCCATAGGCCGACAGCAGGAACGCCCATAGCAGCAGCGATCCCTCCTGCCCCGACCACAGCGCCGCGAATTTATAGGCTGCGGGCAGCGCGCGATTCGAGTGTTCCGTAATGTAGGCGACGGAAAAGTCGTTTGTGAACGCGGCCCACACCAGCGCAAAAGCCGCGCACCCGGTGGCAAGGAAGCTCGCAATGCCCGCACGCCGCGCCGTCTCGGCCAGCTTTTCGGGCGATATCCAGCCTCGCCGGCCCACCGCCAGTTGGCGAAGGGCGACCGCCCCTGCGAGCAGGTTGTAGCCGCTCAGTACGAGCGCGATCAGGAGCGAAAAACTGCCGAATGCGGGCATAGGCGTGACTTTCTGATTGTCGCACTTTCCGAGGACTGACGACTGCGCAGACGACTGCCGCGACAGCTAACACGACAACCACGGAACACTCTGATCTTCACGTCGGCGAGCGCAGGGGCGCTGTGACAAATCTCACACGAAGGCAGGCAACAGGCAGTAGGGATGGCCGACTGGGAACTGGGGACTAGCAACTGGGGACTGGGGACTGGGGACTGGGGACTGACAAACTGGGACTGGCACACCGTCGCGCAGTCACGCAGCCGGTCGCGGCAGCCTGTTCCCTACCCCCTTGGCTACTCCCTGCCCCTAAGCCGTTCGCCCTATCGGCTGGCGCGTCAACAGCGATCGCACCAACGCCAGCAAATCGTCCGGAGGAAACGGCTTCAACCGGAACATCACATCGAGATCCTGGTATTCGTCTTCGGCCTCCGCCAGCCCGCTCAGCACCAGCACTGGCAGATCGGGATAACGCAGGCGCAACTGAGCCACAAATTCCGGCCCATTCATCCCCGGCATCAGATGATCCGTTACCACCAGAGCCACGGGCCGCGGCGTTCCCGGCTGATCGAGCATCGCCAGGGCCTGCCTTCCGTCGCACGCAAGAGCTACGTCAGCGCCGGACCGCGCCAGAATTGCTTTCCTGGTGGTCGCCTGAATACAGTTATCGTCCACCAGCAGAATGTCGGCTAGCATCGGGGTCATAGATTCCTTTGCGCTGAAAAAGGTTGCCTTGCCGAACCTGGATATTTCCGGCAATGAAAACCGCCTGAAATACCGCAGAAAACCCTTTTACCTGCCGTTATCTAAAAAGGCAAGAGCGAATGCGGCAATAGCTCTCCCACTTTCGGCACAATCACGTGGATATTCCAGTTCTTCCCTGCCTCTTGTCGGTGATTGCCTTCACACCATCGACAAAATCGGAGTGGCCGGCATCTCCTCGGTCACTCCCGCCCGGGGGCGATGGCCACAAAGAATAACGGCGGAGAGCCCAAAGGGATCTCCGCCGCCAAGAAGTACCGCCGGTTAACTTAGAACGTTACCCGGCCACCAAACTCCATCGCACGAGGGCTGTTTGCCTGGCTGCTCAGCACACCCCAGGTACCCGGAGAATACAAGGCCATGCCGGGATCATAGAACTGCCGGTGGTTGAGCATGTTCGTTGCGATGAACGAGAACTCGAAGGTAGCCGACTCCATGATCCGGACATCCTTCTTGAGCTGTCCATCGAGGTTCCAATAAGGCTGACCCGTGAACGGCCCGTAGCCCGAGTTCTTGGTGTCGATGCCCAGAATCGGTGCCCGAACCTGGTTCCATACCGCAACCGGATCCTTGAACAGATTCACAGGAGTGTTTGACGTTGCGTTTCCAACCATGTTCCCGAACGAATCCGTTCCCCCCGCCACTCCGAAATGCGCGGAGTGCCCTGCGTTGTACTTGCTCGTGAACACGCACTGCTCGTTGTTGAAGTAATCCGCACCGTCGCCCGCACCCCACGACTGCGCATCGGTCTGCGTGTTGCAATAAACCGGCGGTCCCGATCCGGCCGTGAAGATCGGAGCGAAGGTCCAGCCCCCCGCAGCGCGTCCCAGGAATCCGTTCTGTCCTTTAAACCACGGGTCCGACGCCACGATGTACGTGTTGTAAACATACTTCCGGTAGAACGGCTGGTTCCCGTACATCGCTCCCAGGTTATAGGCATCGTTCTGGGTGTATTCGCTCGACGCCTGCACCACGGCTCCTGTGCCCAGCGCCTTGCTGTAGGTGAAGTTGTGCTGCATCGTCAGCCCGTGCCAGCTGCGCGTACCAAAGCTGATAAAGCCGCCGTTGTAGTTGCCGTAACCGGTGCTCGCGTTCTCCGCAACACCGCTGGTGAACTGCCCGCTTGCCCCGTTTGCCTGACCGGGAATGGCTGTGTTCGACATCGTGCGGGGGAAATTGAATCCGCCGCTGTCCAGATCGGACCACAGGCTCCACACAGCCTGGTAAAGCAGGTTTCCTTGTCCGTTTGGACCTTCCTGGTCGAGAACTGCTGCCGTGCAGCTTGAGTAACCATTGCAATAGCCGGTACCGGCCAGTGCCGCCTCGAAGAAGGGCTGCGTTGCAACCGAGTTGATGAAGCTGGTATACGCCGCAGTGCCGGGGGTTGGAATATTGGCGCCGCAGGCTCCGATAGACGTTGCGCAACCGATGTACTTTTCCAGATTTGCATACGCGGTCTGGAACTGTTGGCCGCCCACCGACATCATGTACGGCACGGCGTTCAGGTCCACCGGCTGGTATTCGTGCTGGATGCGCCGCCCGATGTAGCCGACCTCCAGCAGCGACTTCTGCCCGATCTGCCTTTGGATCGTCAGATCGAACGAATCCACCACGTTCGGCCGGAAGTTCGGATCCATCGCTTCGCTGGCCGACCCGGCAATCAGGTTGTAACCGGGATAGGCAGGTTGCGGCAGCGTTGCCGCCGCAGTTGGCAGCGGTGCATTGTTCCCGTCCACCCCGATGCGGAACGCGTTGGCGACCGTCGGATTGGTCGGTCCACAGGCGCCGCTCGAGAAAGCCTGCCGGCACTGTACCGCCTGGATCAGCCCGACGCCGAGCAGCGGCGACAGCACCAGATCCACACCGTTCAGACGCCCGTAGATGCGTCCGTAGCCACCGCGAACCACCGTTGATTTCGAGAAGCTCGGATTCCATGCAACGCCCACGCGTGGGCTGAAAGAGCCATAGAAAGGATCGTATGGATACTTATCGCCCTTCCCTACGTTGTGGACCAGAGCGAACCCAAGTTCCGGGTTGTAAATCCCGCCCTGCTCCGCTGCCAGTTTCCGCTGGTTGAGGAAATCGGCCGACTTTACCGGCTCGTCGGCGGCATCCACCAGAACCGTCTGCTTCCCACCTGCCTCGGTCGGCGGCATCTCCAGCGTCCACCCCATGCCATACGTCAGCGTGAAGCTCGGCTTCATATGCCAGGTATCGCTGAAGTAGACGTTGTAGTACGGAATGGTGCTCTGGTCGAAAGCATGGGTTAGCGGCGGATTGAGCGCAAGATTTGCCCCGCTGCGTGTGTACGCCTGCTGCGCGTCCGTCACAATGCCATATACGGCTGCGGCGTCGCGCTTCGCCGCCGTTGTCGACGGATATCCTCCGCCGATTTCGGACATGTCCACCCGCCCGGAACCCGACGAATCGCCTAACTGGTAGGTCGGCGTGAAGTTGATGCCGCCCCCGTTGTCGCTGCGCTGGTGGTAGTCGAAGTTGTGCTGATACTGCCCGCCGAACTGGAGCAGGTGATTGCCCTTCAGGATCGACACGTTGTCGCTGATGAAGTTATCCTGCCCATCCCAGAACCGGGTCCGAATGCTCTGCGTATTCAGATTGAACGGCGACAGAACATCGGTTGATGTTTCCCCAAAGGGCTCCATCGCCCCGCCAAGTCCTGAGATTTGCGGCGGCGCGTTGTCCGTCCCCCACTGCCAGAAATTGCGCAGGTAGCTGTAGTGGAAATCGTTGGTCGTGCTGGAGTTGATGCTGGTGGTCAGACCCGTGACGAAATACCACGGCTGCTGTGGCCGGGCCGCCGTCGATGTCGGCGTCCCCAACTTATCGCCGGGGAAGAATCCGCCGATATCCACCTGCGACGCATAGGCCTGTGTCAGCTTGTAATAACGGTAGCTCGCGAACCAGTGAAACTTCGAGTTGAAATCATGATCGATGCGCGCAACCCAGTCGTTGCTATTCAGGGGCAGCGACAGATTGCCCCGGAACCCAACCTCGTTCACTCCATCGCACTCCGTACCCGCGATGCTTCCGCATTGGGTAGACGGTGTGCTGTTCGTCTCAGGGATATTTCCCGCCGGCATATACTTCTGCCACATCGCCTGGACCGTGGGGTTGATCCCGATCCCACGAGGGTCGAGAGCCTTCATGTCGTAGGTAACCCCGCCAAACGTCAGCATTCCCGCTTCCATTGCGGGTGACGGCACAGCCCTGACGACCGTCGACGACTGCGGATACCGGTACCCCTCGAAGAAGCCGAAGACATACCACCGGCCGCCCAGCAGCTTGGGCAGGAAGAATCCGCCCGCCTTCGCGCCAAACCGGCTGTAGTGATATTGCGTCAGCGGGAACCCGCTCTGATTGTTGTCCCACGTGTTCGCGTCGAAACCATTGTCGAGATAATACTCATACGCAGCGCCATGCCAGCGATTCGTTCCACGGGGTGTCGCAAACTCCACCTGCGCACCTGCGGAATTGTCGAAGTCGGCTGTCTGGTTCGCCGTATTGATCTTGACTTCTTCCACGCTGTCCTGTGGGGTTGGCATCACGCCCGTCGGGCCAGCCGCCAGAGCGCCGTTCGCCCCCGCCACTCCCGTTGGGTCTCCGGCGAAGCTGCCGGTGTAAACGGCCATGCTGCCGTCCATATCATTCGTGATCTGTCCGCCGTCCAGCAGGAAGGTGCTCTGATCGTTCACCGCCCCCGCCACGCTGCCGCTCGGGTCAACGCCCGGCTGCATCGACGTGAAGGTATTCACATCGTGGTTCAGGCTCGGCAATGACTCGATCGCTTCCTGCGAAATCGTCTGGCCTACTGTCGAGTTGAGCGTCTGCAACTCGGTACCGACGACCTGCACTTCCACCGTCTCCGTGCTGCCGCCCACCTTCAGCTTCAGGTTGAGGGTCAGCTGCGTTCCGATATTGACCTCCTGCCCCTCGGTCTTCGTGATCGAGAAGCCCGATTTGGAGGCGCTCACGCTGTAGGTACCCGGAGGAACGCTCGGAAAGACATATTTCCCGTCGGCATTCGTGGTGTCCGTCAGCTTTACGCCGGCGGTCGCATCGGTCAGTGTGACCGTCGCACCCGGAACTATCGCCCCGCTCGAGTCGGTCACTTCCCCGACCACCGTGCCTGTATTGGTTGACTGGCCAAATCCGCGGCTCGCGCCTGCGCAAACGAAGAGCGCCGCTGCCACCGCCACGATGATCCACCGTAGTCTGAGTTGCTTCATTTACAGCTCCTCCAAAAGGGGTTTCTAGTTTCCCATCATTCACGACTGCCGGGTGAAGCACTGCGGAGACCCGGAATGACCAAAAAGTCCCGCTCCAGCCGGAGTGGACTACATTGTCCTGCTACCGTTGCCTTTGAAAGCCAATGCAGCTACTGATTTCTAAGAAAACCAGATTCGCAACAGGGCGAGTCAATCATTTGCCGGGGAAGACTGCTTGCGTTAGTGCAATCGAGAGTCCAATTTCGGACACCTAAAATCAGGCACTTAACCGCCCGTCAACGCGACAGAATTCAAAAATTCATATTTCTGTAGTCCCACGAATTCTGTATTGCAGATCACCCTTTTGGGTTACCTCTGTCTAAAGCACTCTTTCCGACCCGTCGTGAAAAGATGGGTTGATAGCCGTAGAGGCAAAACATGAACACCCTCAAAACCACGTTCCTCCTTACTGCGCTCACTCTGCTTCTGGTCCTGATTGGCAGCCACTGGGGAGAAAATGGCGCGATCTTCGCGTTCGTCATCGCCGCCGCCATGAACCTCTTCAGCTACTTCTATTCCGACAAGCTGGCCCTGCGCATGTATAACGCCCAGCCGGTCACCCGGGAGCAATTGCCCCGGGCGTATGCGGTCGTCGAGCGCATGACCGGCCGACTCGGCCTCCCGATGCCAAACATCTACGTCATTCCCACGGACGCGCCGAACGCCTTCGCCACCGGACGCAATCCGCAACACGCGTCGGTGGCCGTCACCCACGGCATCCTTCAGCTTCTGAGCGACGATGAACTCGAAGGCGTCCTCGCCCATGAACTGGGTCATGTTAAGAACCGCGATATTCTGACCAGCTCCATCGCGGCCACGCTGGCCGGCGCCATCGTCCTGCTGGCGCGCATGACGTGGTGGGCCGAAATGTTTGGCGGCTTCGGCGGAGGCGGACGCGACCGGCGAGGCGGCATCAGCGCGCTCTTCATGCTGATCCTCGCGCCCATTGCCGCGACTCTGATTCAGCTGGCGGTCTCGCGTTCGCGCGAATACGAGGCCGACGCGACCGGCGCGCACATCACCGGCAATCCTTATGCACTGGCCAGCGCCCTTGAGAAGCTCGATGCTTATTCCAAGCGCATGCCGATGCCGGGGTCGCCCTCGACTGCCCACCTCTTTATCGTGCAGCCGCTGCTGACCCGCGGCGACTTTGCGAATCTGTTCTCGACCCATCCGCCGATTCAGAAGCGCATCGAGCGGCTGATTGGACGGCCGAGCGTTTATGGAGCGCCGCAGCGTTGATCGGGCAGCGATAAAGCGGGCAGCGATAAGGCGCTAAGTAAAAGAGCGGCTCACCACCAACCGCCCTTCGCCCTGTTCCCTATTGCCTGTTGGCTATTGCCTGCTTCGCCCGCAGGGCGAAGCCTAAGGCGCCCAGCCCAACCCGTCCGCACCCTTGCCCACGTCGATCAGCTTCTCCACTTTCCACTGCGTCAGATCGATCGCCGCCACTTGCGCTGCCGTTTCGCAGGAGACATAAGCGACCTGTCCATCGGGCCGTATGAGAATTTCCTGGGGAGCCGCGGCCACCGCCACCGTGCGCGCCACGCGCATGGCTGCCAGATCGATCACTGCCACTTCGTCCTTCTCGGGAAGCGCGACCAGCAGCCATTTCCCATCGAGCGTCGCAGCCGACCCATATCCCCTGCCCGGCAGATCCACCCAGCTCCGCACTCGTTTCGTGGCTGTATCGATCACCGCCATCCGCGGCTTCGTCATATCTGATGTGAACACCATCCGGTCGTCCCGTGAGATCGCGATCCGCTGGACGATTGGCGCCACGGGGATCACGGCGACGGTTTTCCGCCCAACCACATCGAGCACCGACACCGTGCCTGGACCCACGTTCGCCGTGTAGCCCAGCTTGCCATCGTGGGAAAGCGCCAGCATGTGCGATTCCGTCTGCCCCGTAGGAATCTTCCCCACAATTTTCAGTGTCTTCGGATCGATCACGGTGATCGCATCGTCGAGTTCTGTCGTTACGTAGAGCATCCCGCTGGCGGGATCGAGGACCGGAAGGTGAGGGCGCACGCCATGCCCAAAATCGATCGTCCCGGTCACCCTGCGTGACTTCAGGTCGATCACCAGTAGTTCACTTCCATCAAGGCCTGGCTTGCCTACGCCGGAGTTGCCGTAAATCGGCAGGTACGCGGTTCGCCCGTCGGCGGATGCGGCGATCTCGTGAGCCCACTGCCCCGGGACACCCTCCTCAATTGTGGCCGTCTGCCGCACTGACGCCGGATCCACCAGGCTCACGGTGCGATCACCCTGATTGGCCACCAGCAGAGTCTGCGCATGGAGACCGGCGCAGGCGAAAACAAGCACAACCGGTAAAGCAAAATGTGTTTTCATAGCCCCGCCACTATACCTGACGACTATCGTTGATTTTCCGAAGGCTTGACCTGGAACCCTGACCCCGTACCCTGGACCCTCTGCCTGGACCCTGTACCCTGCACCCTGTACCCTGATTGCGCCATGAGAACGCTGCTTCGCACCCTCGTCTGGCTGGCCGTCGTCGTCTGGTTCGGCGGACTGCTCTTCTTCCCCATCACCGCCTGGGCCGCCTTCGGCACCATCGCCGACACTCACGCCGCCGGCACCATTGTCGCGAAATCGCTCGGCGTACTCCACCACGAAGGGCTCTTCGCCGGGTTCCTCATCGTGCTCCTGCTCGCCATCGGCTTGGCTACGCGGGTATTCAGCCGCAGCATCGTGATAGCGATTGTCGTTACTCTCATCATGCTTGGCCTCACCGCCTGGTCGCAGTACTCGATCATTCCGCACATGGAGCAGGACCGCATCGCCGCCGGCGGAGCCATTGACAGTGTCCCCCGCACCGATTCCCGCCACGCCGATTTCGACCGCCTCCACCGGGAATCCGAGCATCTGGAACAAGCCGTCATGCTGGCGGGTCTGATTCTTGTGATCCTGCTGGCGCGGCAATACGAATAGGCAATCTCACGCTTTATGTTGAAACGCGAGCGGCTCCAGGGCGCATCCAACGAAGTATGCCTGACCCAGCCGCCCCGCACCCGCCCGGCAAACGCGCCAAGGATCCGAACTTCCCTCTCGTCGTCGCCATCAGCGGTGTCGTCCTCATTCTGTTTTTCATTGGTGCGTGGGTGTTGATTCATCACTCCGGCAGCAGGCTGGTCCCGCAGGTCCAGCACGATAACGAGCCGCATTCGTACCTGCGCTTGCCCGGGCCAGCTCCCTTCGAGGCGTAGATTGAGTGCGGGCGTGCCACCGCTGCTGCATCCGGCACTTGTCCGCCAGCCTGCGGACGTCACCGATTGATACGCTGTAGGCATGTCCGGCGTCGCTCTCTCGCTTGAAGGCAAGGTCGCGCTCATCACCGGAGGATCGCGCGGCATCGGCGCAGCGACCGTCCGGCTCTTCCGCCAGGCCGGCGCGCGCGTCGCCTTCAACTACCGCGCAGCTCAGGCCGCCGCCGATGCTCTTGTCGCCAAATGCGGTCCCGCCCACTGCGTCGCTTTCGCACAGGAGCTTTCGACCCCTGAAGACGGCCGGGCCCTGGTGCGCCGCACGGTCGATCGCTTCGGCCGCATCGATATCCTGGTCGCCAACCATGGCATCTGGGAATCTGCGGACGCCCCCATATCCACGATGTCCGACGCCCAGTGGCACACTACAGTAGCTGTGAATCTCGATAGCGTCTTTGGCCTCATCCAGGCTGCCGCGAGCCAGATGCAGAACCAAAACCCTACCTACAAACCGCAGACCGGCCAGGGCCTCGCAGCAGACCCGGGCCAAGCCTTGCGACCCGCTGCAGGCCACATTGTCCTGATCAGCTCCACCGCGGGCCAGCGCGGCGAAGCTTTTCACGCTGACTACGCCGCCACCAAAGGCGCAGTCATCAGCATGACCAAGGGCCTGGCAACGGAGCTCGCGCCGTACGGCATCCGCGTGAATTGTGTCGCTCCCGGCTGGGTCGACACGGAAATGTCAGCTCCCGCCATGGCCGACCAGCAAACCCGCGGCCGAGCCCTAGCCACCATCCCGCTCGGCCGGATTGCCGATCCGCTCGAAATCGCCGGCCCCATCCTCTTTTTGTGCACGCCGCTTGCTGGCTTTATGACCGGAGAGATCGTCAATGTAAATGGAGGAGCTGTCCTGAACGGTTGACCCATGAGAAAGATCATCCCCATTTCACTTCTGTTTTGCTGCGCTCTGGCCCTCCGGGCCCAGACTCCGTCTCCTGATGCCCCTCCCACTTCGACGGTCAGCGCGCCGACAAGCGCAGCCGAAGACGCCAGCAGCAAGAAAGCCCGCGCTGCGCTCGACGATATGGTCCGGGCTCTGGGTGGCAATCAATGGCTCAACTATCAGAACAGCTACGTGGAGGGCCGCATCGCAGGCTTCTTCCAGGGCAAGCCCACCGGCGCGACGGTCCGCTATTGGGACTGGCGCACTCTGGACGCCGAACGCATCGACCTGACCGAGGGGAAATCCGACAAGCATAACTGGACGCAGATTTTCTCCGGCAAGAGTTGCTGGGAGGTCACGTTCCGCGGGAAAAATCCTGTCCCCAAAGATCAGTGCGCCGAGCAAATCCGCCGGCGCGACCACTCGATCGAGGCGGCCGTGCATGTGTGGATGAAGGACCCGTCAACGATACTGATGTACGAGGGCCAGTCGCTGGCCGAGCGCCACCTGGCGCAGCAGGTTACGCTCCTCAATTCCGACAACGACTCGATCACCATCCAGATCGATGCAATGACGCACCTGCCCTTGCGTCGCAGCTATTTCTGGCGCGACCCGGTCTATAAGGATAAGAACGAAGAAACGGAAGAATACGACGACTACCACAACATCGATGGGATTCAGACACCATTCACGATCACGCGGCTGCATAACGGCGACATGACGAGCCAGCGATTTATTTTCAAGGCGGCTTACAACGTGCCGCTTGCGGCAGATGCGTTCGATGCCGATGCGGCGGCAGCAAAGATCCATAAGTAGGATGCCGGAGACACACAAAAGCCGCACCCGAAAGTGCGGCTTTCTTTTGCCATCATGTGGCCTGAAACAATGTCGGTTACTTCACCTGCGGCGTAACTGTCTCCGACTTGGCGGCAGTATTTTCCTGCTGCTTATTGGCATCGTTGTCTGGCGAGCCCTTGATGCCGTCCTTGAATCCCCGGAATGCCTCGCCCAGCCCCTTTCCCAACCCAGGCAGCTTGCTGGGTCCAAAAATCAGAAGGGCGATGGCCAGAATGATAAGCAGGTGTTCGGGTTTGAACAGATTGTCAAACATAAGAATTCTCCAGGAAGGCGCCACGCGGGATCGGGCACACTTCTGCTTCCCCAATTGTCGCACATGCGGATATGTGCCGATAAGAATACGTTGCAGGAGTCTCAATCGGATCATTCCTTCACCTCCCCTGCAACCAGCGCGCGTGTACCTTAACAGAAGGACCCATGAGCAGCGCCGATCAAGCCATGAGCAGCACCGACCGGGCAACAAGCAGCACGGAACGGGCCATCTGCATCCACGGCCACTTCTACCAGCCTCCGCGCGAGAATCCCTGGCTCGAAACGGTCGAGTCTCAGGAATCCGCCGCCCCCTGGCACGACTGGAACGACCGCATTACCGCCGAGTGCTACGCCCCCAATGGCGCGGCCCGCATCGTCGACCAGCACAACCAGATCATCCGTATCCTTAATAACTACGCGCGGATGAGCTTCAACTTCGGGCCGACCCTGCTTTCTTGGCTCGAACAAAACGCACCCCGCGTCCACGACGCGATCGTCCACGCCGACCAGCGCAGTCAGAAGCGCTTCTCGGGCCATGGATCGGCCATGGCGCAGGTCTACAACCACCTGATCATGCCGCTGGCCAATACCCGCGACCGCATCACGCAGATTCGCTGGGGCATCGCCGATTTCCGCGCACGCTTCCGGCGGATGCCCGAAGGCATGTGGCTTCCGGAGACCGCCGTCGATTCCGAATCGCTCGATCTGCTCGCCCAGCACGGCATCCGATTCGTGCTGCTGGCGCCTCACCAGTGCGCTCGCATCCGTTCCCTCACCCCGGCCACGCCGGCTGGAGCGTCAAAGGTTACAGCTCCGGCGAAAGACCAGGCAGAGCAAACCGCCAAAAAAGATCAGGCCGCCCGGAAAGACCCGATGCAGCGGGTCGAGTCAGCCTGGATCGAAACGCCCAACGCCTCCGTAGACACCACCCATCCCTATCTCGTGCGCCTCAAAGAAGGCCGCAGCATCGCCGTCTTCTTCTACGACGGCCCGCGCTCACGCGCCATCGCCTTTGAAGGGCTGCTGAACAGCGGCGAAGGATTCGCCCAGCGCCTGATCAGCGGATTCAAAAGCGGGGGGGAGGACGCTCAGTTGGTCCACGTCGCCACGGACGGCGAAAGCTACGGCCACCACCACCGCTACGGAGAGATGGCTCTCGCCTGGGTGCTGCACTCGCTGCAGGACCACATGCCCCCATCCACGGCAGGCGTGCGCCTCACCAACTATGGCGAGTTTCTCGAGAAGAACCCTCCGCGTTTCGAGGCCCAGATCGTCGAAGACACTTCATGGAGCTGTGCTCACGGCATCGAGCGCTGGCGCTCCGACTGCGGCTGTTCGAGTGGCCGTCCTGGCTGGAACCAGAGATGGCGAGCGCCGCTGCGCGACGCGCTCGATTGCCTGCGCGACGCCGTCGCTCCGCTGTTCCACGAGGCGGCGATTCGCCTCTTCAAAAATCCCGACACCGCCCGCAACGACTACATAGGCATTGTGCTGGACCGCTCCAAAGAGTCCCGCGATACTTTCTTTGAACAGCACGCCAACTACGAGTTCAACGAAGAAGAACGCACCCGCGCCCTGATGCTGATGGAGCTCGAGCGCCACGCCATGCTCATGTACACCAGTTGTGGGTGGTTCTTCGACGACATCTCCGGCATCGAGACCGTCCAGATTATCGCCTACGCCGGCCGCGTGCTCCAGCTTGCCCAGGAACTCTTCGGCAAACGGGCGGCCACACTCGAAAAGAAGTTTGTCGACCGCCTCGCCGCCGCAAAGAGCAACCTTCCTGAGCAGCAGGATGGCGCCTCGGTCTACAACCGCTACGTACGGAGCATGCAGGTGGGTCTGGAACAGGTTGCGGCCCATTACGCCATCAGTTCCATCTTCACCAGCTACCCCGACGAAGCCGACATCTTTTGCTACTCAGTACGCCGGCTCGCGTATGAGTCAGTCATCTCTGGCCGCGTGCGCCTTGCCGTAGGCCAGGCGCTGATCTGTTCGAAGATCACCGAAGCCGCCGAAACCGTGGCTTTTGCCGTGCTTCACTTCGGCGACCAGAACATCACGGCGGCCGTGAAGCGCTGGGAGCCCGCGCAATCCACCGACTACGACCAATTCGTCGAGCAGGCCAAAGCCGCAGTCAACCTCGCCGATTTCCCTGAAGTTGTGCGCTGCTTCGACCGCTTCTTCGGCAGTCAGAACTACTCGCTGCGCTCGCTCTTCCGCGACGAGCAGAAGCGCATCCTCGAAACTCTGCTCTCCAGTACCCTTGCTGAGGTTGAGTCCAGTCTTTCGGCGATCTACGAGAACCAGGCGTCGCTGCTCCACTTCCTCAGCCAGAGCAAGCTGCCGCGGCCGGAAGCTCTGACCGTCGCCGCGACCTTCGCGATCAACGCCGGCCTGCGCCGCGCTCTGGAGAGCGAGCCCATTGACGCCATCCAGGCACGCACCTGGCTCGGGCTCGCCAAATCCGATCAGATCACGCTCGACAAGCAGCTTCTCGGCTACATCGTCGATCAGAGAATGAAGCAAACCATGCTCGCCCTGCACGAGCATCCGGAAAGCCTGCATTGCGTCGAAGACGCACTGCTCGTCGCCCGCACTCTCCGCGAGCTGCCCTTCGATGTGAACCTCTGGCAGGCGCAGAACCTCTGGTACGACACTTACCGCTTCCACCGCGAAATCCCACCGTCGGCCGAGTGGCTGGAAAAAATGAAGGAACTCGGCGTCCAGCTGTCAATCGCCGTCGACGCGATCGTCGTTGAAGAATCGAACGGCAATGGCGCCAGCAATAGTCTTCTTCACGACGCTGCGCAGATCGCAGAAGAAGCGGCCAGGAAAACGGACTGAAGCAGCCAGGAAGCGGTGGGCGACAAACCATCGGCTAAACGGGCGGTCAGCGGAGACGCGCGCACCCGTCGCCCATAGTCGCTCACCGTCGGTCGTTTGTCCAAAAACTTGCTTTCTCCGTGCAGGCCCGTTGCGGAAAGCTGGTAAGGTAAAGTAACCTTACTGAGAGAACTCCATGACACGACTCACGATTACGGCGAAAGGCCAGATCACCCTAAAACAGGACCTGCTTCGGCACCTCAACGTGGGTCCTGGACAGCAGGTTGAGGCCGACAAACTGCCGAATGGGGGAATTGTGGTGCGGGCAGCCGCGCCAACGGGGTCCATGGACGACTTCATTGGCAGCCTCGCGGGCAAGAACACGCCCCGGCTCACGCTCCGGCAAATTCAGGACATTGCCGAGAAGGGGTGGTCCGGCAAGAAATGAAGAAGCTCACGCTCGACACAAACGTGCTCGTGAGGATTGCGGTCCTCGACTATGCCGCTCAGGCGCGCGTGGCTGCGACCGCCATTCGGGACGCCGAGCTCCTTGCCATACCGCTCGCGGTCCTTTGCGAATTCGTCTGGGTGCTCGGCCGTGGCTACCGCAAATCGCCCTCCGAGATTGCCGGAGCGGTTCGCCGTCTCCTGAACAGCAGGAAGGTTGCGCTCAATCGGCCAGCTGTGGATGCCGGGTTAGCTGTTCTCGAAGCCGGAGGCGACTTCGCAGACGGAGTTGCCGCGTACGAGGGTCAATGGCTGGGTGGCAGTCAATTTCTCACCTTCCATCGGAAGGCGGCTTCTTTGCTTCCCAGTCACGGATATCCAGTTCGCCTTCTGCACTAACGGGCCGAAACGATTAGCTGAAAAGCGGTCCGCTAACCGCTTCTCAGCTGACCGTCTTATCGCTGCCCGCTCCTTAGCTGCTTTTTCAGCTTCTCCACCGCAGCGTGACCGGCCCCTCCATCGGATGCTTCATTGGCTGCCCCGTGCGCTCCGCATCGAGCCTGGCCTGCTTCAGCGCGAAGTACCACTTCGCCGGCTTGTCCGCGTCGTCAATCAGCATCAGCGCAGGATCGTACTTCAGACCTTCGGCCTGCTGGATCATCGTCACCTGATCCTGGCGCACAAACATGTTTCCGAAGAATCGCAGGATCGACTTCATGAACGGCACGTTGTACAGCACATTCCATGCGCCGTACACATCGATGCGGCAGGCAGTCGCCGTCGTCGGTGTCACTGTGGTCAGGCTTGAAAACCACTTATCCCCGGCGCGAATCGTCTCATACCTCCGATTCGGCAGCACAAAATCGATCGTCGTCGTAATCGGTTCGCCGTAGACACCCAGTAGCTTGTAAGGCGCGCTGTTCGCCGAAGGCGCGTGCGTCGCCATGCGAAAGCCCTGGGCAATCGGCTCGAAGCGCTTCTCCTTTTCGTGAATGCTGGCCTGCTTGCGCCACCACCACGCCTGATGCACAAAGGGTCCGTGCGCCGGATCCATCAACCCGATGATGCCGTGATCCACATTGCACGGCAGGTCCGCCGTCAGGTGCTCGCTGCGGAATCGCTCGCTGAACTTCGGCAGCTCCGGCACCGGCGTAGTCGCCGCATCCTCCGCCTTCACGCGCCCGCGTCCCGCCTCCGGCACATACACCCAGGCATAGCCATCGCGCTCCTCGCACGGGTACGCCATGCCGTGCAGATTCCGCGGAAACGGGTCGTCCTTCGTCCGCGAAGGAATCTCCATGCACTGACCGCTCACCGGCTCAAAAACCCAGCCATGATATTTGCAGGTGAGCGCCTTGCCATCGAACCATCCGCAGGAGAGCGGAATGCCCCGATGCGGGCAAAGGTCGCGCATGGCAAAAAGCCGCCCATCGTCGCGGCGGCCCAGCACCATGGGGATGCCCATCAGCATTGCCGTCGACAGGCTCTTGCCACGCAGACCCTCGCTGCGCATCGCCGGATACCAATCGTTGTAGAGCAGCGTCGCCGGAGGTCCGCTGATGGTAACGGTTGCCATTGCAAGTCTCACTATACCGCCCGGTTTCGGGTCGAAATAGAGACTTCAAAATTCCGCGATTTCGCTTTCAAATCGAGCCCGAATTTCCCACAGACTGGCGTGTTGGAAATGGGCGATCTCCAACCCCCTGAATCTATTGACCTAACCCGCCTTGTGCCCAGCTAACTCTTCCCGTATCATAAAGATAAGCCTTTGGTTACCCTGCAACTGACTCCAGCCTCACCGTGACCCCCGGCCCACCGAAACGAAACCTATGGCAGACGATCAGAACCCACAGCTTCCACTCCCAGGCGCAGACGGCAACGGCGCGAATGGTTCCGGCGGTCCCACCGGCCCCGGCGCCGCAAATCTCGTCCCTATCAACATTGAAGACGAGATGCGGCGCTCGTATCTCGACTATTCGATGTCGGTCATCATCGGGCGCGCGCTCCCCGATGCCCGCGACGGCCTCAAGCCCGTGCATCGCCGCATTCTTTACACCATGCACGAGATGGGCCTGCAGTCGAACAAGAAGTACACCAAGTGCGCGAAGGTGGTCGGCCAGGCCATGGGCGTCTACCATCCGCACGGCGACTCCGCCATCTACGACTCGCTGGTCCGCATGGCGCAGCCCTTCAGCATGCGCTATCCGCTGGTCGATGGCCAGGGCAACTTCGGCTCCGTCGATGGCGATCCGCCGGCGGCCATGCGATACACCGAGTGCCGCCTTGAGAAGATCAGCGGCGAACTGCTGGCCGACATCGAGATGGAAACCGTGGACTTCGTTCCCAACTACGACGAGTCCACTTACGAACCGTACGTCCTGCCGACGCGCATTCCTAATCTGATTGTGAACGGCTCGAACGGCATCGCCGTCGGCATGGCCACGAACATTCCGCCGCATAATCTCACCGAAGTCATTAACGCCGCCATCGAGATGGTGAACAATCCCCACGCCGGCCTGGCTGAAGTGCTGAAGTACGTGCAGGGTCCCGACTTCCCCACCGGCGGATTCATCTACGGCAAGAGCGGCATCGCGCAGGCCTATAAGACCGGTCGCGGCCGCTTCCTGGTGCGCGCCAAATGCGCCACCGAAACCATGCCTCAGGGACGCCAGTCGATCATCGTCAGCGAGATTCCTTATCAGGTCAACAAGAACGTCCTCATCAAGCGCATTGCCGAGCTGGTGAACGAAAAAATCATCGACGACATCAGCGACGTTCGCGATGAATCCGACCGCGACGGCATGCGCATCGTCATCGAGCTCAAGCGCGGGGCAGAAGCGCAGATCATCCTGAACCAGCTCTACAAGCACACCCAGATGCAGGAGAGCTTCTCGATGATCTTCCTGGCCGTCATCAACGGGCAGCCGCGCGAGCTGCCGCTACCCGAAGCGATCCGCATCTTCATCGAGCATCGCCAGGATGTAGTCCGCCGCCGTACCGCCTTCCTGCTGCGTAAGGCGCGCGAGCGCGAGCACATACTGCTCGGCTACCAGATCGCGCTCGACCATCTTGACAACGTCATCAAGATCATCCGCGGTTCGTCTTCGCGCGTCGATGCTCGCGAAAATTTATTCCAGTTCTTCTCCGGCCGCACCATTAAGGTGCGCGATCAGGCGCTGGCCGGCGTCAAACTCGATCCGGCAAAGTACGCCATCGATGCGACCGTGCTGATCAACGCTACCCTGACCCTGAGCTATCGCCAGATCGACGCGATCCTCGACCTGCAGCTCTATCGCCTCACCCAGCTCTCGATCGATGAACTGCTGAACGAGTTGAAGGAAGTCCGCGACAACATCGACGAGTACGAATCGATTCTTGCGTCGGAGAAAAAGCTCCGCGCCGTCATCGTGAAGGAACTCGAAGCCGTCCGCAAGGAATACGGCGACGAGCGCCGCACGCAGATCGTGGACGAGACCGCGGAGCTGCAGCTGGAAGACCTCATCGCCGACGAACAAGTAGCCGTCACTGTTTCACATTCCGGCTACCTGAAGCGGACGCCCATTTCCACCTACCGCCAGCAGCGGCGCGGTGGTACCGGCCGTCTTGGCATGAAGACGCGCGAGGAAGACTTCGTCACGCAACTCATCGTCGACTCGACGCACGCCTATCTGCTCTGCTTCACCAACAAGGGGCGCGTCTACTGGCTCAAGGTCTACGAAATTCCCGACGTAGGCGCTGCGGGCAAGGGCAAATCCATCGCCAGCCTGCTCAGTCTGCAGCCCGGCGAGACGGTCCGCAACATCCTGCCTGTGCGCAATCTTGAAGAAGAAGGCAAGTTCATCTTCTTCGCTACGCGCAAAGGCACCGTCAAGAAAACCGAGCTGAAGGACTTCTCGAACGTCATGGCGCGCGGCATCATCGCTATCGGCATCGACGACGACGACGAGCTGGTCGCGGTGCGCGTCACCGACGGCAACCAGATCGTCTTCCTGGCAACGCACGACGGGCTTGCCATTCGTTTCGGCGAAGAGGACGTTCGATCCATGGGCCGACCGGCGTACGGAGTGCGCGGCATCGACATCGGCAAGAACGACTACGTTGTTGGCATGGCCGTCACACCGAAGAAAAACGGTGTCGTCCACCGTATTTTGTCCGTCACGGAGGCCGGCTTCGGCAAGCGCACCGACGTCGAGGAGTACCGCCTCCAGACCCGCGGCGGCAAAGGCGTGATCAACGTCAAGACCACGGCGCGCAATGGCAAAGTGGTCGGCATCCAACTGGTGGATGAGACGTCAGAGATTATCGTCATCAGCCAGTACGGCAAGATCATCCGCATCGACACCAACACCGTCCGCGCGGCTGGCCGGTCGACACAGGGGGTCAAGCTGCTCAACCTCGAAGAGGGCGACAAGGTAGCCGCCGCGGTCGTGATTCCGCCGGAAGAAGTGAAGGGCGAGCCGGAAACGGGGACGCTGCTGCAGTAAGGGGTGTGAAAGAATACCGCTATGAAACGCCCATTTTCGGCAACGGTATGGAGAGAGGGCGACTGGTTTGTCGCCCAATGTCTCGAAATCGACATCGCCAGCCAGGGTGAAACCGAAGAAGAAGCTCTCGCCAACTTGAAAGAAGCGCTGGAGCTTCATCTCGAACCGCCGTTAGCCACCCGACCCGAGGAGATCCGAACCATCGAGGTCGAGGTTGGGGCGGCTTAGTTCTCTACCCTTTCGAGAAGTCAAACGCCGGTTGGAAGCGGCCGGATTTTAAGAGGCCAGCCAAAGAGGCAGCCAAAATTCTTGCGCCGCAAGGGGGATGTCGTAGACACGCAATCGTTCCCCGAAAGAGTGACGTCGCTGTTGGCACCCTCCGCAGCATTCTGCGTCAGGCACACGTCGACCCCGATGAATGGGAACGACTCAGCGAATAGTCATTTCCCTTAAGCTGATTTGTGCAGCTGCAGTTGTCACCCCGCGCCCGCGACCTACTCGAACTCTCCATCGGCTACGGCCTGATCCTCGCCACCATCTGGACCCCGAACCCCGCCCAGCGAATCCTCTACTGGACCGCCTTCGTGTGGATCGCCATCACTTCGATCCTCCGCCGTAAAGAAACCGCGCCCAACGGCCTCGGCCTGCGCGGCCTCCTGCCGTCCCTCTGGATCCCAGCCGCCGCGATCGTCCTCTTCGTCGCCGGAGTCGCGCTCGCCGAACACCTGCGCACCCTGCACCCGCTCTACGGACCGCTCCCCGTCGCCGTTCACATCCTCGGCTACGCGCTCTGGGCGTTGATGCAGCAATTCATCCTGCAGGTCTTCGTCCTGCTTCGACTCCTCCGCCTCGGCGTGGCACGCACTCCCGCCATCGCCCTCGCAGCGGTTCTCTTCGCCGCAGCCCACATCCCGAATCCGGTCCTGGTGCCGCTTACCCTCGTCTGGGGCGCCTGTTCCTGCTTCTTCTTCCTGCGCTATCGCAACCTCTACACGCTCGCCCTCGCCCACGGAACCCTCGGCATGTGCCTCGCCGTCACCGTCCCCAACCACATCCACCACCACATGCGCGTCGGCCTCGGCTACTTCGAATACCCCGCCCACTATCGCCACGATCAGCCTCGGATCGCTCCCTGAAATCAAGGCGGGCCCCGGGGCCAAAGAGACACGCTTTTCTATTGCCTATTCCCTATTGCCTATTCCCTGCCTTCTATTGCCTATTCCCGGTTGCCTAATCCCTGTTGCCTGCCTTTTCCGCACTGCAAAGAAGAACGGCAACGAAGCCACGCCGGCAACCACGCAAAATGTAACAGCCGCCCGCACAGAAACGTCATACAGGAAGCCAATCGCGGCGCTGCCCAGGAACCAGGAAATCCCATACGCGGCGCTGAAGACGCCATAGGCCGAAGACCGCCGCCCGACCGGTACCATCCCCGCGACCGCAGCCGGAATAATCGATTCGTGCACGCCCATCCCCAGGCCCCAAAGAGCCGCGCCCACCAGCGCCAGATTGAATCCCCCCAGAAACACCAGCGGCGCCGACGCAATCGAAATAAACGTCAGCGGGATCAGGACCGTTATGCCAAACCGATCGAACAGCTTTCCAAACAGCAGCGAGCCAGCACCGCTGGTGGCCATCGCCACCGAGTAAAAAATCGGAATCCAGATCGCCGCGGCGACACCGTGCTTCTGCAGATGAAACGCAATCAGCTGATAATCGGCGAACCCGGCAGCCACCAGCGCGGCGCCCACCAGATAAATCCAAAACGAACGCCCCAACCCCGACGCATGCGGGCTGGGCGTATGCGTCTCGAGGTCTTCGGGCCGCGGATACAGAAATTTTGTGACGACGATCAGCGCCGCCGTGATCACGGCCGGAATCAGCAGCGTCGCAAATGCCGTCCGATAATCCCCGCGCCGCGCCAGAATCACCGCCAGCAACAGCGGCCCAATCAGCGCCCCAGCCTGGTCCAGCCCCTCGTGCAGGCCGAACGCCCAGCCGATCCCCATCTCTTTCCCGGCATGCGACAGCATCACGTCCCGCGGCGGATTCCTTATTGCTTTCCCCACCCGCTCCAGCACGATCAGCACCGAAGCCACCTGCCAGTTCCCCGCCAACGCCAGCGCCGGCACAGCGGCCATCTGCACAAAATAACCAAGCAGCGTCATCGGCCAGAACTGCCGCGTCCGCTCGCTCACCCGTCCGGAGAAGAACCGCAGCCCATACCCCAGCAGCTCCCCCAAGCCTGCGACAACGCCCACAATCGCGCCGCTCGCACCGAGCGTCGCCAGAAACGACCCGGCGATACTCCGGCCGCCTTCGTACACAAAATCCGCGAAGAAGCTGACGACGCCGATCATCAGCACGAAGCGCAGCGCTATCCGCGCCGCATGGCTTCGCTTTGACTCAGCAGAATCCGCCATCCGTCAACCCCCACTTCGATTGAACATGTGCCCGCACTCGCAGCCGATAATATCCCCGCGTTTTGGCCGGAGTATACTTGCCCGGCGCGAGCATCGCTGGGCCGTCACCTGCATTTCGCAACCGCAAAGTGAGGAGAACACATGAACCGACGTTCCATATTAAAAGGAATCTGCCTGACCGCCGGACTGGCGATGTCAAGGCTCTCGCTGAACCGCAGCGCATGGGCGCAAGCGGCTCCGGCGCCGCAACCACCCGCGCCCACTGGCCCCTACACGCTGCCTCCGCTGCCCTACGCCTACGACGCGCTTGAGCCTTACATCGACGCCCAGACCATGCACCTGCATCACGACAAGCATCACCAGAGCTATGTCGATAAGCTCAACGCGGCTGTTGCCGGACATCCCGAGCTCGCCGGCAAGAGCGTCAACGGCCTCGTCGCCAATCTGGATGCTGTTCCCGAACCGCTGCGCACCGCCATCCGCAACCAGGGTGGCGGCGATGCCAATCACACCTTCTGGTGGCCCATCCTCTCGAAGAGCGGCGGCTCCGAACCGGAGGCGGAACTGGCAAAGGACATCGACAGCCAGTTCGGCAGCTTCAGTCAGTTTCAGGATCGCTTCACCAAAGCAGCCACCGGGGTCTTCGGCAGTGGCTGGGCGTGGCTCTCCCTGGCCCATGACGGCAAGCTGCAAATCGAAACAACTCCCAACCAGGACAGCCTGTTAAGCAGCGGACGTACGCCGGTCATGGGCATCGACGTCTGGGAGCACGCTTATTACCTCAAATACCAGAACCGCCGGCCGGAGTACGTCGCGGCGTTCTTCCACATCGTCAACTGGGACTTCGTGAGCGGCCAGTACGCGCAAGCCAGGTCGTCTCTCCATGCCTGAATGCGGTAAAACCAGCAGCTGGGGCCCGCAGAGCCAATTCTCGGGCCCAACCCCGATGACGGGGCGTGTCCCTGGAAGAGGGCCTGCTCCCTGGTGCCCACAATTGGACACTGCGGCATTCAAATATAAACACACGGTAAACGCCCCCCCCCAAAAAAAATAAACAATCCGCGATGGTGGCATATCGCGTAGTGGATTATGTAGTCTAATCCGCACCGTGAGGTCCCCCGCCCCGGCGCTCCCCAAAGGGTCCCCTGCGAGTTGCTCCTGAACTCGAAGGGGTGTTCCGGTCCCCAATGCCGCGCCTGGTCTCGGTCCTCGCAATCCGATGGAGGAATGACAAATGAAGCAATCGATGAAGACCATGATGGTCGCCGCAGCCGTGTCTGGCCTGCTGAGCGGCGCGACAGCCATGCACGCGTCCGCGGCAGTCAACACGTCAGCAACGCCCATACTGAAGGCGGGCAAGCTGTCGTTGAGCGGCTCGACCCTCGATCAAACCGCGAAACACTCGTGTAAAGGGAAAAACGACTGCAAAGGCCAGGGCGGCTGCAAGAGCAGCGACAACGGCTGCAAAGGCAAGAATAGCTGCAAAGGCAAGGGCGGCTGCGCTACCGACGGCTCCCATCCGAATATGTAATTCCCCGCTGCACAAAGGGCCGCCTCAATGTGCGGCCCTTCGCTTTTCCCATCCGAGGTTTCATAGAGTGCCTGCAAACCGCTTCAATGGCTTTACCGATTATGGCGTGGGCATTGGTTTGCGCATTCCCCACTACCAGCACATTCTCTCGCGCAAACCTGTCGTCGACTGGTTCGAGATCATTTCTGAAAATTACATGGTCGATGGCGGCCGCCCGCTCGAGGTGCTCGATCAGATCATTTCGCGGTACAAAATCGTTCAGCATGGCGTCTCCATGTACTTCGGCTCCGCCGATCCTCTCAGCCGCGAGCATCTGAAGAAGCTCAAGCGCCTAGCTCGCCGCACAAAAACCCCCTGGCTGAGCGACCATCTGTGCTGGGGCTCTGTCGACGGACGCTACACGCACGACCTGCTCCCCATGCCTTACACCTGGGAAGCCGTCGAGGTCACCGCCCAAAAAATCCGCCAGGTTCAGGATTTCACCGAAGTTCCTGTTGTGGTCGAAAATGTCTCCAGCTACGCCGAATTCCACGCCTCCGAAATGACCGAGTGGGAGTTCCTGACCGAAGTCGTGGAGCGCGCCGACTGCGGCATTCTGCTCGACGTCAACAACATCTACGTCTCCTCGAAAAACCACAGCTTCGACCCCTTCGAATACGTCAATTTCGTCCCCGCTCATCGGGTAGCGCAGATCCACATCGCCGGCCACAGCAAGTTCGAGAAGTACATCCTCGATACGCACGATCACCCGGTTCTGCCCGCCGTCTGGCGCCTCTACGCGCGCGCTATCGAGCGCTGCGGCCCAACGGCCACGCTGCTTGAGTGGGACGACAGCATCCCCAGCTTTGAAGAAGTCCACGCCGAGGCGCTCAAGGCAACAAAGTTCCTCAAAGCGGCGGCCGATGGCGCACCTCAGGGCAACCGCCTCGCTGGCATTCAAGACGTCGCCAAAAGTTTTGTCATCCCGGCCGCAACACCGCAAGGCGCAAAACCGCGCAACCCGCTTGTGGAATCCGCCCGATGAACCACGCCGGCCAGCTTCTCGAGATTCAGCGCCGCATGGCCGCAGCCGTCATGCATCCGCTCACCCGGCAGGAGAACATGCCGCGCCGCCGCGGTGACGGCGCCTCCAACATTGCCGAAGCCGAAGCCATCATCCGTCCCAACGACCGTATCTCCTCTTTTGAACGCCTGGAAATTTACAACCGCCAGTACTGGTACCGCCTCTTCTCCTGCTTCGAAGAAGACTTCCCCGGCCTCCAGGCGATCCTTGGCCGATCCAAATTCGACGCCCTCATGCGCGCGTATTTGACCGACTGCCCATCCGAGTCATTCAGCCTTCGCAATCTCGGCTCGCGCCTCGACGCCTGGTTCGACCAGCATCCTGAACACCTCGGCCCCCACCCCGTTCTGGCGCGAGACATGGCACGCCTCGAATGGGCCCACATCGAAGCCTTCGACTCCGAACAGCGCCCACGCCTCAGCGCCCAAAAGCTCGCCGCGATCGACGAACACTCCAAATTGCGACTGCAACCCTACCTGCGCGTGCTCGCGCTCTCCTATCCGGTCGACGACCTGCTGCTTGAGCTGCGCAACGAAAACGGCAGCGCCGCATCTTCCGCGAACAACGCCAGCACCAAGCGCAAACGCCACCATGTCCGCCATGTAGCCGCCCTCGCCCCCAAAGCGATTCACATCGCGCTGCATCGGCTCGAAAACTCCGTCTGGTACAAGCCGCTTTCCCCTGAAGAATTCCAACTGCTCTCGGCGCTTCTAGCGGGCAAAACGCTGGGCGAAGCCATCGACTTCGCCCTCGCCAACAGCTCCCTGCCCGAAGACCAGCATGCCGCGTTTCTCCAGGAAGCCTTCGCCAACTGGGCTATGCTGGGGTGGTTCACCAGCTGACGCCGATGCCTTCAATAGAATGCCCCTCATGCTCGATCAGATCACCGCCGGACGCACCGACCTCGTCTTCGAATACCTTGCCCAGGGTCACGCCGCCAGCTCCCAGGACGCGCAGGGAGTCTCGCTGATGCAGTGGTGTGCTTACTATGGCGATGTGAGCGCGATCCGCTACCTTCTCGCTCACGGTGAATCCCGATCTGCCCTCGATGACCAACTCAACGCGGCCGCCTTTCATGGACACTGGCGTCTCTGCCAGTTCCTGCTCGAAACCGGCGCGAAGGTTAACCAAGCCGAGACCGCAACCGGGGAAACCGCTCTCCACGCGGCAACCTCCAAAGGCGGCGCAGGTCATGACCGCGTGGTCCGCGCGCTCCTTGCGGCCGGAGCCGATCCCAACGCCGCTACGATACGAGGCGCCGAAACCGGCGCCTTCATGCGCGATTGCCGCACACGCGGCGAGACCCCTCTGCACCGCGCCGCCGCCTTCGCCTCCGAACCCACGGTTCAGCTCCTGCTTGACTCAGGGGCCAACCGTGAAGCTAGAGACGTGAACGGCGATTCGCCTCTATCCTGGGGGAGCTGGCACGGTCGTCCCGATTCAATCCTGCGCAGACTCTGCTACGGCAAATTCCACATCCGTCTCGAGCGCCTGTCGATGGAAGCCTATCTGCTCGGGGAGCCGCACTCGTCAAGCCCGCCCCCGCCCGTCCAATCGTGACTCCAACGTTCCCCGCAAGAAAGGGCAACCACCATGAGTACACCCGCGACCGCCGCACCTAAAGACAATTCCTCCAACTTCCTCGTCAGCGCCTATCGCCGCTTTCAGTTCCTGTCCGCCAAACTCGACGCGCCCTTCCTCCTGCTCGTCCGCGTCTACTGGGGATGGCAATTCGCACAGTCCGGCTGGGGCCGCCTCCATCACCTCGACACGGCCACCAATTTCTTTTCGAGCCTCGGCATCCCCGCTCCCGGCCCTACCTGCGTCATCATCTCCCTTCTTGAACTCATCGGCGGCATCCTTCTTATTGCCGGCCTCGGCACGCGTTTCATCGGTCTGCTGCTCGCAGGCGACATGTTCGTTGCCTATCTGACCGCCGATCGCGCCGCCCTCGCCGCCGTTATCAGCGATCCCGGCAAATTCTATGGAGCCGACCCCTACACCTTCCTCTTCGCCTCACTCATAGCGCTCATTTTCGGAGCCGGCCGCTATTCCGTCGACTACCTCATCTGGCGCCGCCAGGGCTGTTAATCTCCGGCCAAAGCATCATCCCTGCGAAACCACCCGCACGGTGCTAACGTCTAATGGGTGGTCCTGACGACACTCTGATACGCCATGAAGATTCGCGCTTTGAACCCACATTCGCTTGCCGTTCTTGCCGCTCTCACCTTCTTAGCAGCCCGCGCACCAGCGCAAACTACGCCCGCTGCTCCGGCCGCCGCCTCCCCGTCAGCTCCCGCTACCACGGGTATGCCGATCAGCCTTCCCGTCACCGTCGTCGACAAAAAGGGCGATCCGGTGAAGAATCTCACCGCCGGCGACGTCACCCTTACCGACAACGGCCATCTGCAGACGATCTCCTCGTTCGCCGTTGCCCAACCCTCCCCGATGACCGTGGGAATTATTGGGCAAACCAGCACCAACCTCCGCACCGAACTGGGCGACGAGCGCCTGGCCAGCGTGCATTTCATCGACCACACCCTGCCTGGAACTGACGACAAAGCCTTCGTGGTGCAGTTCGCCCGCGAGGTCGATCTGCTTGAAGATCCCACTGCCAACGTCAATAAACTGCATGACGCCGCTAATCAGCTTGGCTCGCCGCAATTTGGCAATCAGGGCGGAAATCAGTCCGGCAATCAAAGCAGTGGCGGTGGCGACAGCAGCGATCCGAGCTCCTCCGGTCGCACTGCGGGAGGCGGCAGCGGCGGAACCCTCTACGACGCCATCTATCTCTCCGCCAATGAAGTGCTGAAGAAGCAGCCCGGCCATCACGTCATCGTTCTCACCAGCGACGGCATCGATCGCGACAGCAAAGAGACGGTTAACGACGCCATTGACGCGGCCCAGGCTGCGCACGCCGCCATCTTTGCCATTTACTACAAGGGCGAAGAGGAACGCGCCAATAATCCCAATCAGAACCAGGGCCGCCGCGGCGGCATGGGCGGCGGCGGCTATCCCGGCGGTGGTGGCGGATATCCAGGTGGCGGTGGAGGCTATCCCGGCGGCGGAGGCGGTCGCCGTGGCGGCGGCCAGACACCTTCATCCGAGCCGCATGTCGACGGCAAGGAAATCCTCGAACACATCTGCTCGGCAACCGGCGGCTACATGGTCGAAGGCAAGAAAGACAAAGCCGACGAAGCCTACAGCAAAATCTCCGCGCTGCTGAAGAATCAGTACACCCTTTCGTACACGCCGGATAAGGAAGCCGCCGATTCCGTATCCCATCACCTGGTCCTGACCTCGAAGAAGAACGACGTGTGGACCATCGTGCAGCAGGACTACTCCAACCAATAACTGGCGGAGGCTGGCGCTTCGTCTCTCCGCCCGCCTCCTGCTACTATGGCCGCATGCGACGCGTCGCATCGGCGCTGCTCCTGCTCGTCTTCAGCCTTCCGCTGATCGCGCCCGCGTTCCCGTCCACTCCCGACGATTCGCAGCTTCCAGCCTGCTGCCGCCGCGATGGCAAGCACCATTGCGCCATGAGCATGGCGATGGGCAACATACCCTCCCGCTATCGCACCGTCTCTGAAAATTGCCCCTTCTCGCCGTTTTCCCATCCGCAGCTGATGTTCCCTCACGCGTTTGCGCTGCATAACGCGACGGCCGTTGATCGCCTGCCAGGCAGCCCGGAATCCATCATCCGCGAAGCCGAAACCGGCTACCGCATCTCCGCGGATCGCAACCGCCACAAGCGCGGCCCTCCCACCCTCCTCAGCCTGTAACACCGCCAAGAAAACGGAGCCGGCACGATCCCCGGTGCATGCCCTCTGTTTTGTAACCGTGACTGCTACAGAACCAAATCGAGGAATCTCGTCATGCTCCGAAAGCTTCATCCCTTTCTTTCTCTGCCGGCGCTTGCGGCCTTGTGCCTGCTCTGCACGCCTCTTGCTTCTGCCACCATCTTCGGTTCCGTTCGAGGCGTCGTTCACGACCCTCAGCACCGCCCCATTCAAGGTGCGCACCTTACATTGAAAGCCCAGAACTCTGACTGGACGCAATCCCAGGACTCCGACGATAACGGAGAATTTCTGTTTACTTCTGTACCCATCGGAAACTACACCGTCATGGTCTCCTCGAAGGGCTTCCAGCAAATGAGCCAGGGCGTCGTCGTTGAGTCCGACACCAGCCCGGTGCTCCATTTTCAGTTGGCAGTCGCTGGCGTGAACGAAAGCGTTGCCGTCCCGGAAAATCCAGTGGAGGCGACGACGCAAACCATCACGCCGACCACGATGGTGAACCGCACAGACATTCAGGAGACCCCGGGCGCGGATCGCACCAACGGTATGGAGATGATCACCGACTACGTGCCAGCCGCCTACGTAACTCACGACATGCTTCATATGCGCGGCGGACATCAGGTGGAGTGGCTGATTGACGGAGTGCCCATCCCGAACACCAACATCGCGAACAATCTGGGACCGCAGATCGACCCCAGGGACATCGATTATCTCGAAGTCTTTCGCGGCAGTTACGACGCCGATTATGGCGACCGTACCTATGGAATCTTTAACGTCGTGCCGCGAACCGGATTTGAGCGTGACCGCGAATGCGACGTGGTCATTCTGGCTGGGAACTTTTATCAGACCGACAATCAGGTCAGCTGCGGAGCGCACACCGCCCGTTCCGCGTACTATGCCAGCCTCAACGGAAATCGCAGCAATTACGGCCTGCAGACCCCGGTCCCTCAGGTCGTCAACGATACCGCTAACGGCATCGGCGGTTTCGCTTCGTTCATCTCTAATCCCGATCCAAAGAATCAATATCGTCTCGTCGGGTCTCTGCGCCGGGACTATTACCAGATTCCCATCGATCCCGACGCCAACTCAATCGGAAACAGCATTTATCCCAGCTATGGGCTGCATGATGCCGAGGTGGAGCCCGATGGGTACGTCACGTTCTCGTGGGTTCACACATTCGATCCCAATACACTCCTCACCGTTTCGCCGTTCTATCACTACAACGGCGCCGACTATCACGGCGGCCTGAACGATTTCCCTGTCATCTCCAGCGTTACCCAAACTGCCAACTACGGCGGGATGCAGGCGGCGCTGAACGTCAACTACAAGCGGAACGATGTTCAGGCCGGCGTCTACGGATTCGCCCAGCATCAGTACAACTACTTTTTCAACGAATACACCGACGGGACACCAAATGTGTCTCCCTCCTCCATCGGCGTGAATGGCGGTCTGGCCGCCTTCTTCATCAACGACAAGTACAAAGTGGCCCCGTGGCTGACCCTGATCGCGGGTCTGCGCGAGACAGCATTCGATGCGACGATCTCCGAGCACGCCACCGATCCTCGGGTCGGCGCCGCGATCAAGATCCCTCGCCTCAATTGGGTCTTTCGCGGGTTCTACGGCTACTTCTACCAGGCGCCGCCGCTTTCGACGGCCACCAGCGAGCTGCAAAATCTGGCGACAGGTCAGGGATTTGGCTTCTCGCCACTGCACGGCGAACGCGATATCGAGTGGCAGATCGGCGTGACCATTCCGTACGAGGGCTGGCTGCTTAGCGCCGACAACTATGAAACCCGTGCCGAAAACTGGCTCGATCACAACAATATTGGAGAGTCGAATATCTTCTGGCCGATCACCTGGGACTACGCCATGATTCAGGGCTGGGAGTTGACGCTGCGCTCCCCCAACATCTGGCACCGCGGACAGTTTCATCTTGCGTATGCGAATCAGATCGCTCAGGCAACTTCGCCCATCACCGGAGGCCTTATCTGCCCGGCACAGACAGCGTCGTGCCCGCTTTCAACCGTCAACATCCCGCTTGGACTTTCTCCAGTCGATCATGACCAGAGAAACACCCTGAACGTCGGCTACAACACTACCCTTCCCTGGCGCACCTATGCCGCGACCAATGTCTACTATGGCTCGGGGTTCACCAACGGCCTTCCCGGCGTGCAGTATCCGGGCGACTATCTGCCGGCTCATACGACGGTTGACCTTTCGCTTGGCAAAAGCTTCGCGGAAAAATACACCCTCTCGGCAGCCGCTTTGAATCTGGCCAACCGGCGCGTGCTGCTGGATAACAGTCTGACGTTCGGCGGATTTCACTGGAACGATCCGCGGCAGATTTACGGCGAGTTCCGGTACCGGTTCAATTATTAGAAGCTGGCTGTTGAAGCTTCCATTATGGAGGGTACGAATTTTTTAGAATGAAACCGTGGTTATAGCAGCTCCAGTCCTTGCCGCAAAGGAAAGACGCCGGGCAAAGTTGCTCGGCGTCCCCATCTACTGGCACTTCCTCAGCCTTGACGCGCCCACTATCGCCGTCCTCTGGGCATGGAACTTCGCGCGTTCAGCTCAGCTTCACGCAAACGTCTCGGCAATCTCTGTCCTCGGCATCGGAACCTGGCTCATCTACGTCGCCGATCGCCTCCTCGATGCGCAGTCCGCGCACCGTTCGTTGCTCGATCACAACCTGCGCGAACGACACTTTTTTCACGCCCGTCACCGGCGAACGTTTCTTATCGCCGCGGCCGGCGCGACGCTGGCCCTGCTCGAGATCATTAGCATCATGCCGGTCAGCGCTCGACGCGACGATACCCTCATTTTCGCTTTTTCCATGCTCTACTTCTCCATCGTCCATCTCCCTGTGGCGCGAATCATTCGCAAATTTCCGCGCGAATTCGCCGTTGGCATCCTCTTCGCGTGCGCTACAGCGGTTCCCGCGTGGTCTCAGCCAGAATCAAACCATGCAATGCTCCTCCCTTCGATCATGCTCTTCGCCGGACTCTGCTGCCTCAATTGCCTCGCCATCGAAATCTGGGAGCGGCCAGTGGGGCCATCGCACCAATTCACGATTCCCTCATTCGCCTTGTGTGTCGCGGTTGCTTCCGCCGCGGTCATCCTTGCGCGGCACGGCTCCGGACCAGCGCGCGTGGCGGCCTCCGCTCTGGCTTCTGCTTTGGTCATGCTCGCTCTCGACCGTTTGTACCGCCGATTTACAGATCGAACCCCCAGCCATGAAGAATCCGCCGGCTTTCTCCTGGCCATGCGCATCGCCGTCGACGCCGCTCTCCTCACGCCCGTCTTCTTTGTCCTTCCGTGGCGCGGATGATCGAGAACACCGTCAGCCTTGAATGTCCGCCGCGCCTCGATACCATTCGCGGCTTCGACCGCATCGCACGCCTCTATCGTCCGATGGAGTACCTCTCCTTCGGCCCGATGCTCGAGCGCTGCCGCTTCCACTATCTCCCCGAGGTCAGAAATTGCCGCCGCGCACTCGTCATCGGAGATGGCGACGGCCGCTTCGTTGCCAAACTTCTCACCACCCACCCACATCTCTTCGCCGAAGCTGTCGACTCGAGCCCCGTTATGCTGCGCCTTCTCGAAAACCGCGCCGCAAAACTCGGAATTCGCAATCGCCTTACCACCAATTGCAAAGACGCCCGAGCTCTCGAGACCGCCAGCACCTACGACCTCGTCTGCACCCACTTCTTCCTCGATTGCCTCACCGAATCCGAAGCCGATCACCTCATCGCGCGCCTCGGCCAGCATCTCGCACCCGGCGCTCAGTGGCTCGTCTCGGAATTCCAGGTTCCAGCCGGCCGGGTGCGAGCATGGCTCGCGCGACGCTTCGTATCGGCTCTTTACTTGGCCTTCCGCATCCTCACCGGCCTCGCCGTTCGCGAGATTCCACCGTGGCCCGCTATACTCGGCCGCCACGGCTTCGAGCGCAAAGCATCCCGCACTTTCCTCGGCGGCCTCCTCGTATCCGAGTTATGGCAACAGGCAACCGCCCGCAACATCCCGCGCTCCCATCCATCAATGGCTCTCGCGACTGAAATGCAAATCAACCTGAGTTCTATTCCCGGCATCGACCCTGGCCCCGAACCTGTGTTCGACCCGCCCACGCCACCGACCCCGGACCCCGCGCCGGGTCCCGCCCCGGAACCGGATCCAATGCCCTACTCAGGCCCCATCCCCGCGCAGCAACCCGTCACGTAGCCACCCTGCGGCGAAGAATGTTCTCGAAGCTCGGCGCCGGCTCTGGCCGCATCTTTTCCTCGCAGAGAGCGCTCCGCGCAGCAACCAACTTCACCAGTTCGTCCCCGATTCGCGCAACGGGCGCTCGCCAGTCGCCCGCCGTCTTCTGGCGAAACACCCGCGCCGTCGGATACCACGCCGAGTCCTCGCGCGCATCCATCCAGCGCCAGTCCGCCAGATGCGGCAGAACCACCCAAACCGGCAACCCCATCGCGCCCGCAAGATGCGCCATCGCGGTATCCACGGTGATCACCACATCGAGTGTTGCCACCAGGGCCGCCGTCTCGGCAAAATCGTGGCTGGCCGAGCACACGTCTACCAACGGAAATTCACCCGCCAGCCCGCGCATCTGCTGCACGGCTTTTCCCTTCTGCAGCGAAAACCACGCAATCCCTGGAACCTCTGCCAGCGGCAACAACGCCCGCAACGGCATCGACCGGCAATCGTCGCTTCTGTGTTCGGGATTCCCCGCCCATGCCACTCCCACCCGCAACCCCTCGCCCTTCCATCGCAGCCGCGCGGTTTCTACTTCTGTATCAGCGGCGCGCACATAAGGGAACCGCGCCGGAATCGTCTTAACCGCCCCACTAAATGCCAGCGGCAAACTCATCAGCGGGCAATGCCGCGCAAATACGGGCAACGGTTCGCCGCGTTCAACGACCCGCACACCAGCAACGTTCACCAGCGAATGTGCCAGCAGCCGTTTCAGCGAAGGCTGCACCTCCAGCACAACCCGTCCGCCGCGCTCGGAGACCAGCGGAACATAGCGAACAAACTGCAGCGTGTCCCCCAGTCCCTGCTCCGCGTGGAGCAGAATCGTCTCCCCATGCAATCGCTCACCCCGCCACTGTGGCTGCGCGAAGTCCCTCCTGCGCAGGCGCAACTCGCGAAAGTCCCATCGCCACTCATGCTCCCGCCAGCCCTCTTCGAACCTTCCCTGACGCAGATAAGCGAGCCCGAGATTGTAGTGGCCACCTGCGCTGCTCGAATCGAGCTCCACCGCCCGCTCGTAATGGCGAAGCATCCCCGCACCATCGCCCAGCCGCATCAGCACGTTGCCAAGATTCGTATGTGCCGCCGCGTATTCCGGTTCGAGATCAATCGCACGCCGGTAGCACGAGGCAGCCTCCTCATCGCGCCGCTGCTGGAAAAGCGCGTTGCCCAAGCTGCTGTAGTGCGCCGCCTGCTCCTCTTCGAGAGCCAACACGCGGCGAAAACACTCCTCCGCGCGTCGACTCTCCTGAAGCGCCATCCAGGCATTTCCCAAATTATGGTGAGCCGCCACGGTCTTCGGATCGAGAGCCAGAGCCCGCTCGTAGCACCCCGTCGCGCCCCGCGCCTGCCCCAGCATCTGCAGCGCATTGCCAAGATTGCACCAGGCCTTTGTGTACTGAGGACGCAGCTGAAGCGCCTTGCGGCAACACAACGCCGCCTGCGCAAACGCGCCTTCGTCATAATGCAAATTCCCCAGGCTCAGCAGCGCTTCAGGAAAAGCCGGCCGCAAATGCAGCGCCTCCTCATAGGCACCCCTCGCCTCTCGACGCCGCCCGGCCGCTGCCAGAGCCGCTCCGAGCGCATAGTGCAGCGCGGCATCGCCGGGCGATTTGCGAAGCGCCGCCCGATACATCCCGATGGCCTGATCGACTTTGCCCTGCCGGCACAGGAGATGCCCCAGCGATTTCTCCGCCCTGCCCGAACTGCTTTTGAGACACGCCGCTTTTTCCCAGGTCCGTCGCGCATCGTCCTCGCGCCCTCGTGCTACCTCGACGTCACCAAGACAACACCAGGCAGCCGCCAATCCGGGCCGCAACTCCAGAGCCCTGCGGCACCACGCCTCCGCATTCTCCAGATTCCGCGCCGCCTGTTCGGCCGCCTGGTTTCCGGCAGCCGGGTCGACCGCCGACAGGTACGCCTCTGCCAGGCTGACCGCGAAACCCGCATTCCCAGGACGCAACTCCACAGCCCGCGCCGCTAGCTGGATCGCCGCCTGCCACTGACCGCTCTGCCGCGCGATGAGCCCCATCAACGCCAGCGCATCGGCATCATCGGCATACTGCTGAAACGCCTTTTGATAACAGCGGCTCGCCTCAAGCAAACGCCCCGCCGCGTGATGCGGCAGCCCTTCCCGCACACCAAGCGCCAACGAAGCAAACGCACTCGGCTCCCGTCCCTCCATCGCAGAACGTGCTGCAAGCAGCAGTCCGTGCCTGGACCGGAAAAATCCCGGAAATTAAAGCGTTCTTACCGTATCCCCCAATAACCTGCCCCGCAAAATTAACATTCACCGACTCCTTCGATTGTTACAATCAGGTTACAAATCGAGAGGACAAGACCACACCGCCAGCTTTCGCCCCATGAATCTCTATATTCTTCGCCATGCCAGCGCGGGCACACGGCGCGCGAACCCCCTCATCGATGTCAAGCGCCCCCTCGATAAAGAAGGCAAGCAGCAATGCCTCCTCGTCGGCAGCTTCCTCAACGCCCTCAATGTCCAGTTTGACCGCGTCGTATCGAGCCCTCTCAAGCGCGCCCTGCAAACCGCTTCGCTCGTCGGCACCGAAACCGGTTACGAAAGCAAAATCGAAATCTCTGAAGCCCTCGCTCCCAACGCCACCGTGCAGAAGTTTCAGGATCTCGTCCGCAGCCTCACCAGCTACGACAACGTCCTTGTCGTCGGCCACAATCCCAACCTCACCGTCTTCTTCGGATCGCTCCTCGCGCCTTCGAGCCGCATCAGCACGCGCCTCCGCAAAGGCGCAGTCGCCCGCATCGACTGCACCCGCCTTCCCGGTACACTCCACTGGCTCGTCGATCCAAGGATTCTGCGCGGCATCTACGCCAAAGCCACAAAAAGATCGCGCCCGAAGACCTCGCGAAAGTAGCCCGCCTCTTTGCGCAGTGACCACAGCTCCAGCTCCGCCCCCGTGCGCCCCGGCAGCAGCTCCATCGTCACGCGCTTCGGATAAACCCGCACACGCACCTTCAGCACGTCGCTGGCGCGATCCTGATTCAGCGCAACCGCCAGCCGCAGCAGCACCACCGCGCGGCGAACATGGTCGTACTCCTCTGGAGGAACCTGCCGCATCGTCCGCCCCTCCGGCGCGGGCCGGCTCTTGCCCAGATAGCGCGCGATCGCCGAGGTGACCACGCGCTGCTGCGGCGTAAAACCATAGAGCTCCGAATTCGCGATGATGTACTGCGCGTGCCGGTGATAACCTTGGTGATTCAAAAATTTTCCAATGTCTCGCAGCATCGCCGCCGCTTCCACCCAGGTCTGATATTCCGGCGGCAATCGGTGCGCTGCCGCCAGATCGCGGAACAGCTGCGCCGCATGCTGGCGCACCGGCTCAGCCTGCCGCGGGTCAATCCCATACAACCGGCACGTCTCTTCGATCGCCTGCCATCGTTCCCGCTCGAACTCCTGATGCACAGACGCTCGCGGATCCTGCTCGGCCAGCATCTGCGCCAGAATCCCGTCGCGCAGCCCCATCGGCGAATAGCGGAACCCGGGCAGCCCGAGCCCCTCCAAAATCGCGGCAAACACATGCGCGCCCGCCACAATAATCTCAGTGCGCTTCGGCCCTATCCCCGGCACCGCCGACCGCTCCCCCATCTTCATCTTCGTCAGCTTCGCCGTCAGCTGCCGCACCGTCGCCGTCGGAATCACTTCCCTCCCGGACGCGCCCCTGACTACACCGTTCTTGCCGCTGCGCCGTTTACCGAGCGCCCGTCCCGCATCATAAAGAGCCGCAGCCGTTCCCGACGTCCCGATCGCTAAATGCACGCCATCGGGATGGATCCGCCGCTTCGCCCGCCGCAGCTCGCGATCGATAAACTGCCGCAGCCGCCGCACCTCATCCTTGCCCGGCACTTCGCTGCGCACGAATTCCTGCGTCAACCGCACCGCTCCCAGCGGCAAGCTGATCGTCTCGTGAATCCTCTTGTGTTCCGAGAGCGTGATCTCGCAGCTGCCGCCGCCCACGTCAATCAGGACGCAGCGTCCGCCTGCCCCCGGCTCATTCTCGACCACTCCGCGATGGATCAGCCGCCCCTCTTCGAGCCCCGAGATGATCTCCACATCCCAGCCCGTCTCATCGCGGACCCACGCCTGAAACGCCCGCGAATTACGCGCATCCCGCATCGCCGATGTCGCCACTGCGCGCACCCGGTCCGTCCCGTGCGTCTGTACCGCCTTGTAAAAGCGCTTCAGGGTCCGCAGCGTCAGCGCCATCGCCTCCGGCGAGACGATCCCCGTCTCAAAGACGCTCGCCCCCAGCCGCGTGACCTCGCGATCCTCGTGTACGACGCGCAGCCGATGCCGCACCACGCGGCCAATCTTCAGCCGGCAGGAGTTCGATCCGATATCGATGGCTGCAAAGGTTTGCATCTTTTCACATCAAGCGCTGTGTTCGGCTCCAGGGCCGCTCACTCAGATATTCGCATGCCCGCAAGAATGTGGGAGCCACATCCGATCGCTGCGTGGCTGTGAACATTGCTCGCCATCCGCGCCCGCGGTCAGCCAACACGCTTCCCCGGCCGATCCTGAACGCTGAGCGCTGAGCGCTGAACGCTCCTGCGCGAAACCGCCAGCCACTCCCCCATCAATCGCCCGCGCAGCTTCGCCGCCGTCTTCATCGCAACCACATAATGCCGCTCCCGTTGTTCCTCGATCAGCGAAGTCAACTCCTTCGCATCATCGCCCAGAGCCGTGTGCGCTTCTTCAGCCAGCACCAGCCAGTCGTGCCAGTCGCCGATCTCATCCTGCAGCTTCTTCAGCGCCTCGCCCACCTGCTTCGCCTGCTCGTCTCCCCGCGCCGCCAGCTCCGCCACATAACGCGCCTTCTTTGCGCCTTTGCGAAAATCGTGCAGATTCCCCGCATCCAGCACCTGCATCTCCGTCGTCAGCCGCGCAAAGCGGTCGAGCGCTACTACACCGGGTGCCTTCTTCCGCGAACGTCGCGCACTCTTCTCTTGCAGTGCGGCTTCCAGCTCCTCCATCCGCTTGTCCAGCTTCTCGACCAGCTCCGGCGCGTGCCCCCGCAGCCCATGCGCCAGCTCGTCCCGCCGATGCTTCAGCCACGCATCCAGATCGCCCGCCTGCTGCTCCACAACCCTTCCCCGCAATCCCGCCTCCGGAGTCTCAACCAGACCGGGCGTCACAGCAGCCGCACTTTCTCGCGTCTTCTCACCCTCTTGCCCAGCATCTCTCCTCACCAGCTTCTCCAGCAGCTTCCGATGCACATCCAGATCGCGCACCTCCCCCGCCGCATGACGAATCTTCTTCAGCAGCTTCATCGCGGCCACCGCCGCGCTCTGCAACGGTTCTCCAACCGGAACCTCCCGCAACAGATTCTCAAGCGTAGCCTGCAGCCGCCGCGTTCCCGTGCGCGTGTCGTGAACAGCGTCAACCCCGGGATCGTCCCCGCATTGCATCAGATTTTCGCGCAGCTTTGCCGCCAGCCGCCGCACGTTTTCACGATCGTCCGGCATTGCTACAGGCCCCGCTGCCCGCGCGCTCTCGCTGCTATTCTGATTTTTGTGCCGAATCATAATCCCGATCCCACGAAAGCCCGCGCCCAAGGTCACCACCCGATGACATTTCCATCGCTCTCCGCGGCACGATCCACCACTCCTCAGCCATCGCTTTACTCTACTCCCGCGCGCGCATGGACCCTGCTCGCCCTCGTCTTCATCGCTGTCTATTTTGCCGCGCTGTTCTCGCCCGCGCTCCTTGACGACGCAGACGCCACCCACGCCCAGGCTGCCCAGCACATCGCCGCCACCGGCGACTGGGTCACGCTTTACGTCAACGGCATCCGGTATCTCGAAAAACCTCCCCTTCCTTACTGGATGGTCGCCTTCGACTATCACCTCTTCGGCCAAAACGTCTTTGCCACTCACCTGCCGATGGCGCTCGCTCTGCTTGGCTGCTCCGCCATCGTCTGGCTGTGGGCTCGCCGCGCCTGGGGAGACAGAGCAGCATTCTACTCCGCACTCGCCATGCTCACCTCAGTCGGCGTCTTTCTCTTCACCCGCACCCTCATTCCGGAATCGATCCTCACCTTCCTTCTCCTTCTCGCCCTTTACAGCTTTCTCACCGGCATTGAGGATCGCAAACCCGGGCGCTTCTATCTCGCTTACTCCGCGCTCGCACTGGCCCTGCTCGCCAAGGGCCTCATCGCTCCCCTCTTTTTTGTAGCAGCCATTGTTCCTTATCTCGTTATCACCGGAGAATGGCGACGCTGGCGACAGTTCCATCTCCTTACAGGATTGCTGCTCTTCCTCGCCATCGGCGCGCCCTGGCACATCCTCGCCGGGCTGCGTAACCCAGACCACGGCAACCCCATCGGCAATATCCCCACCCCCGGCCACGTCCACGGATTCTTCTACTTCTATTTCATCAACGAGCACTTCCTCCGCTTCCTCGGACTCCGCTACCCGCATGACTACAACCGCCAACCCTGGTACGTCTACTGGCTCGGCCAGCTTATCTGGCTCTTTCCGTGGAGCCTCTATCTGCCCGTGGCCATTCGGCGCGCATGGCGTAATCGCCACATCTTCTACTCCGACCTGCGTTACGAGGCCACCAACACCATCCAGTTCCTCGATCCCAAACTTACCGCATACGAATCCTCCGCCCTCGCCGCGCGCCTCCGCTTCCGCGCCCGCACCAGCCTGCTGCTCACCCTTTACGCCGGCTTCATCCTCGTCTTCTTTGCCCTTTCCACCAATCAGGAGTACTACACCTGGCCCATGTATCCGGCGCTCCTCATGCTCATCGCTGGAGCCCTCGCCGTCATCGAGGAATCCCCCACCGGCGGCCAAAAATCCCGCTGGCTCGCGGGCGCGCAAATTCTCTTCATGGTGATCGGCCTTGTCGCAGCCGCTCTGCTCGCCTGGGGATTATGGCAGTCGCGTCATTTGCCCTACGTCGCCGACATCGGCACCCTCATGGCTCACCGTGGAGTCGGCGGCTACACCCTCTCCATGTCGCACTTCTTCGACCTCACCGGCCCGTCTTTCGCCGCGCTCCGCATGCCTGCGATCCTGGCCGCGCTGGCGTTCTTCCTCGGCCCACTCACTGCATGGCGCCTCCGCCGGCAAGGCCACTCCTTTGAATCGACCGCAACCGTCGCCTTCACGACTGCCGTCATCCTCATCGCCGCGCACATTGCTCTGGTGCGCTTTCAACCCATGCTGTCATCGAAGGCGATGGCCGAGACCATCAACCACCTCACCGCCCAACCCGCCAACGCCAATGCACAGCTGATGCTCTATGGAGATCAGTCCGATGGCTCATCGATCCTCTTCTACACGCATCGCCAGGCGCTGCTGGTGCACGGCAGCACCTCGTACTTCGCTCCTCAAAAAGGCGGGGATCGCGGCGAGACCTTCGGCTCCTCCATGATCTGGGGCTCCGACTATCCCGACGCGCCGCACATTTTTCTGAACGATGCCGGCCTGCTCCGCCTCTGGGGAACCGGCCCACGCAAATTCCTCTTCGTACCGGGAGACTTCCACCACCACGTCGAGACGCTCCTCGGATCCCGCCTCTATCCCGTCCAGGACCTCTCCGACAAATCCCTCTACACTGACCGGCCGCTGTAGTCCCTGCTCCCTATTGCCTACTGCCTACTCCCTGCCTTCAGGGCAGCTTCTGCACCGACGTCCCCTCCGGGATCGTCAGTTCAAACTGCTCATCGTTCAGCTGCTGGTTTACCGTCAGCTTCTGGAATGTAATCATGATCTGATACTGATCCAGCGGCCGCTTGATGGTGATCGTCCCAGGAAGGTGTTCCGCCCCGAACGTCTGCATCGGTCCATACGTCGCCTGCGTCTGGATCTGCCCGCTCTGGTCGTAGATGTCTTCTTCGATAGGCCGCAGGTCGATACGGCTGAAGTAAATCACGCGCGTGGGATGCAGGATGTTGCTGTTTCCCTGCCGGACCGCAACAGTCAGCACGTACTCCGGTATTAGCTCCAGCTTCCTCGTCTTCGGATTGATCTCCGTCTTGCTGTCCGCCGACGGCAGCAACTCATCTTCCGGTCCGATCTTTCGAATCAGCAGCGAATCCACAAAGATATACGGCCGCATGTTCTCGAAGGCATTCTGTGAAGGCGGCTTCGGCTCGGCATTCGTCCCTTCAATCACCTTGTTCTTCGGTGGAATCCACAGCCGGAACGTTTTGCCGTCGCTCGCCATGTCGAACGCCCGCGTATGCACCACCGGCAAAAAACCAATCACCCGCAGCGACTCCGGCTTCCGCAGCAGAATATATCCGCTGAACGACGTATAAGTCGTCTCTTTGCCCTTCAGCGATCCGCCCTCGGTAGCTGTGAAAGTCACCGTCGCGTTCAGTGAGTTAATCGCATCGTATTGCTTGTTAATCGCATCGACCAACTGCCCCGGCGGCGCGCTCAGCACGTTCTTCGGTATCTGCGCCTGCGGCACTCTCCGCGTATGCCACAGACACCCATTCAGCACCGGCAACGCCAGCATCAGGGCAACTGAAATTCCACTCCGAATGCGTCGCATCCCACCCAGTTCAACAAAGTGCGAGTATATGCGCTGACCCGACCGGCTAACCTCCCTTACCCGCACCCGGCCGTCCACCATCATTGCGGCGAGCCCGCATTGCGCACCGCCCGCCGGTACGCCTCCACATCCTTAGCGTGCTGTTCGAGCGTCGCCGAGAAACGCGACCGGCCCGACGGATCGGCGCTCGCCGCCACAAAATACAAATAATTCGTCTGCGCCGGATGCATCGCTGCCTCGAGCGACTTGAGCCCCGGATTGCAGATCGGTCCCGGCGGAAGCCCCGCATGACGATACGTGTTGTACGCGGAATTCGCATGTAAATCCGACTGATAAATCGTCCCCCGGTACCTCCCATCGAGCAGAGCCGCATAAATCACTGAAGGATCGGTCATCAGCGGCATGTGCTGCGCCAGCCGATTCACGAACACACTCGCAACCATCGTCCGCTCTGCATCGAGCGGAGTCTCCTTCTCCACCAGCGACGCCAGCGTAACGGTGCGATGATAATCCGCCGTCAATCCAATCCCCTGGGCCGCCTGCCGGAACCGTTTCACCATTGCCGCCACCATCTCCACCGGCTCCGTGTGCCGCGCAAAGCGATAGGTGTCCGGAAACAAATAGCCCTCCAGGCTGGGGGCAGCCGGATCAAGATCGTTGATCAGCGAGGCATCCTGTTTCGTCGCCGCCAAAAACGCCGCCTTTGATCCCAGGCCCTCCGCCTCCACCCGCGCTGCAATATCGAATACGTTCGACCCCTCCGGAATCGTCAGCGCCACCGTATACACATCGCCCCGCCGGATCCGGTCCCACACCGCCTCCATCGGCACCGGATGATCGAAGCGGTACTCCCCAGCCTTCAACGTCCCGCCCTTCACCTCATGCAGCGCCAGAAACACATACCGGCTCCTGATGATCCCCTGCCCCTTCAGCACCGTCGCAATCTGCATGCTCGACATCCCCGGCGCAATCTCCACGAACGTCTCCGCCCGCGGACCGGCCGGGACCATCAGCGCGTATCCCGCCACACCGGCCACTACCAACACCACCAAAAAAATAAAAGGAAAAAAATGTCGCACGAAAGCCAGAATCCATTCTTCGAATAATGTCTCTTTGATTCCCTAACCCATTGTAAGATGCGGCTTTCCTCCCTGTTCTTCGCGCTCGAACTGGTCTCACACATCTCAGACTTCTGGGGAGACCACGTAGGAGACCCGCCGTCCAGGCTACCCACGCGTTGCGGTTGGCGCGATGGGGTGCTCCAAAGCGGGGCTCACGGTCCTGACCGAAGCCATAGCGCTGTATGTGAGACCAGTTCTACTATCGTTACTGTGGAACCCCGCCTTCTGGGCCTCGATTTCGGCGACCGCCGTATCGGCGTCGCCGTCTCCGATGAGCTCGGCCTCACCGCCCAGCCCGTCCTTACCCTCGTCCGCAAAAACGCGAAGGACGACCTGAAATCCCTCGGCCGCCTTCTGCGCAAATTCGGCTGTTCCGCCATCGTCCTCGGCAATCCCCTCTACATGTCAGGCGACGTCAGCCCCCAGGCCACTAAAACTCACGCCTTCGCCGAATCCCTCCGCGTCGCCTTCTCCCTGCCAGTCCACCTCTGGGACGAACGCCTGACCTCCGCCGAAGCCCACCGCCATCTTCACGCCGCCGGCCGCCCCCTCTCCGGCCATCGCGAGGTCGTCGATCAGGTTGCTGCCGTGTTGATTTTGCAGAGCTTTCTCGACGCCCACCGTGCCCGCGACCCGTCGTATAATCCTCATTGAGGCGGTACCCCAGCCGAATATCCTTGCCAGCGGTTTTGTTTCTGTTTAGCGGCGCGGATTCAACCGTCCGTTCCGCATCGCATTGGTTTTGTCACGATGCAACAGCCCGGGAAACAGCCCCTGACAGAAAAAAGATTCAATGCCCGAACACATCAAGCAAAAGCTTCTGGAAGAGATTAAACAGCTCGAACATGAGCTCACCCATGAACTGCCCGCTGAAATCAAAAAGGCAGTGGCCATGGGCGACCTGAGCGAAAATGCCGAATACCACATGGCCAAACAGCGCCAGGATTTCGTCAACGCGCGCCTCGGTCAGCTCAAAAAGCGCATGGCCGAGCTAGCCCTTGTCAATCTCTCCAACATCCCACGCGACCGCGCTGCTTTCGGTTCCACCGTCCTTGTCTACGACACCTCGAAAGATGAGAAAATCGAATATAAACTCGTGACCAGCGAAGAGTCGGACGTGAGCAAGGGCCTCATCTCCACCACCTCGCCCATCGGCAAGGCTATCGTGGGCAAGCAGGTGGGCGATATGGCCACTGTTGTCACGCCCAACGGCAAGCGCGAGCTGGAAATTTTGAAGCTGGCCACCATTCACGACGAAGCGCAAACCGAAGCCGAAGCCGGTAAGTAGTGAGCAAAGAACCTCAAATCACGTGGACCCGTGCGTTCGGCGCCGGCTGCGGTGTGATCCTTCAGGCCATCGTGAATGGCCTTGCCCTCACCCGCATTTCCCCCAACGTTCTAACCTTCCTCGGGCTCGTCATCAATACCGGCGCTGCCGTGCTCTTCGGCTTCGGTAATCAACAGAACTACGTCCGCATGTTCTTCTTCGCCGGCTTGGTCATCATCGGCGCGGGCATCTTTGACATGGTGGACGGACGCGTTGCCCGCCAGACCCAGCAGGTCACCGTCTTTGGAGCCTTCTTCGACTCCGTCATCGACCGCTACTCCGACGTCGTCCTCTTCTTCGGGCTCCTCGTCTTCTACGCGCGCGGCAATCGCCTCTTCTACGTCTTCCTCGCCGCCTTTGTCATGGTCACTTCGCTGATGGTCAGCTACACCCGCGCCCGCGCGGAGGCCCTCATCGGCAAGTGCAAAGTCGGCTTCATGGAGCGCCCCGAGCGTGTCGTCCTCATCATTCTCGGCGCCCTATTCGAGCGCTGGGGAGTCATGGCCCCCGTCCTCTGGGTCCTCGCCGTCATCTCCACCATCACCGTCGTCCACCGCATCCTCTACACCTATCAGCAGACCCGGCATTTGGCGCCCGTCGTCGAAATCCAGCACATCGTCCAGCCGTCGGCAACCATCCAGCCCGTTCCGCAACCGATAGCTATGCGCGAACAAGATCCCCGTCCCGAACTCCGCGCCTCCAACGCGCCGCGCGTTTGAGCTAAATCATGATCGCCCTGCCGTCGCATTCTCCGCTATGCAGTCTGTCACCTTGGTTCTTGTGATTTTCTGCACCCCGCACCCTGTAACCTATACCCTAACTACTGTTCCAACAGCGCCGTCTTAGGATCCAGCCCCGCCGCCCGCCGCGCCGGAATCCATGAGGCAAACACTGCAATCGCCAAAAAGATAACCGTCATGGTTACAAATGTAGCCGGGTCTGTAGCCTTCACCCCCACCAGCATCGCCGTCATCACCCGCCCCAGCACGACCGCCGCCAGAACCCCAATCGCAATCCCGATCCCGCTCAGCCGCAGCCCCTGCACCACCACCAGCCGCACAATATCCCCGCGCTGCGCTCCCATCGCCATCCGCACTCCGATCTCCGCTGTCCGCTGCCGTACCGCCGTCGACAGCACCCCATACAGCCCCACGCCCGCCAGCGCTCCCGCAATCACCGCGAACACCGAGATCAGCAGCAGCGAAAACCGCGTCCCCGCCTGCGCCGTATGCACAATCTCGTCGCCCGTCTCGACTTCCGTCACCAGAAACTGGGGATTCAGCTCATGCAGCGCCTGGCGCACCTGGTTTTCATAAGCCGCAGGGTCGCTCCCCGTGCGTAGTGCCCAGGAACGAACGCCGCCGTTTCCCAAAAATCCATCGGTGAAGTAAATCTGCTCGCGCCCTGGCTCGGCCAGCGACTCCTCCCGTTGATGCGCAACCACTCCCACAATCTCCACAAATTCCGCCTCAGGCGTCCGAACCCTCGTCAGGATTCGTTTCCCCACCGCCGACTGTCCCGGAAACGCCTTGTCCGCCAGCCTCTGATCGACAATCACATGATTCCTGCCCGGCAGATTGTCGTCATCCGTGAACGTCCGTCCCGCCAGCAGCGGCGTTCGCGTCGTCTCGAAATATCCAGGCAGCACAACCTCAAAATCCGTCGCCTGATACCTGCTCGGATCCTTCCCCGCGTCTGCCGTCCCCCATCGGATCGGGCTAAAATCTCCCGTCAGCGGAAATGGAAAGGACGCTGTTACATTTTGCATACCCGAAATCGCACGCAGCCGATCCTCGATCTGCCGCACCATCGCCGCTCGCTCTTCAGGCGTCGGTCGATGCGTCGGATTCCCCGGAAACTGTAACTGAAACGTGAGCAGGTTGTGCGCATCGAATCCCGGATCGACCCGCTCCAGATCCAGAAAGCTCCGGAACATCAGTCCCGACCCCACCAGCAGCACAAACGACAGCGCTACTTCCGCCATCACCACCAGATTCCGCACCGTCGCGCCGCTCGCCAGCCCCGAAGTCCGCCCACTCCCCCGCAGCACATTCATCAGCGCCGGCAGCGTCGCCCGCCACGCGGGAGCCAGCCCGAACAGCACAGCCGCCACCAACCCCGCCAGTGCCGTGAACCCCAGCACCGATCCATCGATCCGAATGCTGTCGAGACGCGGCAGACTCTCCGGAGCCAGCGCCCGCAATTCACGAATACCAGCCCACGCCAGCACCAAACCCACCGCTGTTCCCATCAGCCCCAGCAGCGCAGCTTCCGCCATCAGTGGAGCAATCAGACGCCACCGGCTCGCGCCCAGAGCCGCGCGCACCGCAAACTCGTGCTCCCGCAGCGAAGTCCGCACCAGCAGCAGATTCGCCACATTCGCGCACGCAATCAGCAGCAAAAAAATCACCGACCCCATCAGCGCCAGAATCGCCGGCCGCACCTCCGCCACCAGGTGCTGCGCCATTGGCTCGATCGTGATCTGATATCCAATCGACGCGTCCATCGGAATCGTCCTGCGACCCTCCGCCGCAACCGCATCGGCCGCACTCTGCGCCTGTTCGGCCGTCACGCCCTCCTTCAACCGAGCGACCGGAACGATGGAAAATCCATTACGCTGCGCCACATCGTACGCCAGGCGGTTAGCCACCCACACATCCGGCGCGGCTTCCTGATCGGCCGATGGCGGCAGGTACAGCCTGAATCCCGGAGCCAGCACCCCCACAATCAGCGGTCCCGGCCGTCCCTGCGCCTGCATGCTGCGCCCAATCGCCTTCCGGTCGCCGCCGTAGCGCCGCATAAAGTACTCGTAGCTGAGGATGCCGATCTGCGGCGGCGGAGGAGGTGTTGCCGCGTCCGCTGTGCCTCCAGCCGGAGGCTGCGCCGCCGGCGTTCCATCTTCCGCAATAAAATCCCGGCCATATAGAATCTTCGTCCCCATCACCTGAAAGAAGTTGGTTGTCGCAATCCCCGTTCGCAGTTGTTCCGGCGTCCCATCCTCGCGCACCACAACATTGCGGAACGTAAACACTCCGGCCATATCTGAGAACACAGACTTCGTTCCATCGCGCAGATCGATGTAATCCGCATTCGAAAACGGCAGCCCTTTTACATGCCGCTTCGTCAGATCCATCCCCCCAACTACAAGCTGTCCCGGATCCTTATATGGCAGCGGACGCAACAGCACCGCGTTCATCACGCTGAAAATCGCCGTGCTTGCGCCCACGCCCAGCGCAATCGTCGTTACCGCAATCGACGTAAACCCCGGTTTCCTCCGCAAAATCCGCCCCGCGAGCAAAACCATCTTCAGCATCGTGACCTCCCTCAGATAACTCCACCGTTCGTCTCTTCTGTTCCCTGGTCCCCGCCCCCTGTTGTCTGTTCCTGCCTCACCGCGCAGCCGCTTCGCACCATTACGCCCCAGCGTTCAAAAGCAAAAAGGGGAGCAGCCCCAGCCGCTCCCCACCGTAGGCTTTCCCTGTTCCCTATTCTCTGTTGCCTGTTCCCTGCCTTTTCACCACCGCCCCCACGCGCGGCTGATGTAATCCGTCATCGTCATCGTGATCAGCACAAGAAACGTGAAGAACCCAGCCGCCACCGTCAGCTTCGTAAGCTTCGAGCTGTACTTCACGTGCATGAAGAACAGAACCACCAGCGTCATCTTGATGCACGCAATCGCCAGCGCTACAACGGCATTAAAGTCGCCCAGCTCCACATAAGAGACTGCGGTTGTAGTCGCCGTAAGGACCAGCAGCGCCGTGCCGATCAGCAGGTAGACCTTCGGGCTGACAATGTGCTCCTCATGATGCGTCGGTTCGTCGGTATGTTTCGCTTCAGCCATTGAGTCTCCGCCCCTTGCGCCACCGATTTCTAGCCTACTCCCTACTCCCTATTGCCTACTCCCTGCCTTACTGATGTCGACTAATCAGATACAGCAGCGGGAATAGAAAAATCCAGACAATATCGACAAAGTGCCAGTACAATCCAAAATTCTCAACAGGCGCAATGTGTCCGCTCGTATAAGCACCACCCCACGCCCGAATCGTAAGAAGCGTCAGCAGCGAAACACCGATAATCATGTGCAGCGCATGCATCCCCGTCATCGCGAAATACAGCGAGAAGTAAACCTGCGTTTTCTCCGCCATATCCAGCTGCAGCGGCTTATCCGCCGGATAATCGGGATTCACCTTCATGAAACCCTCGGGGCTGAAGTTCAGTCCCGGCACGTGATGTTCCACCCACTCGTCGTGCCACTCATACGCCTTAACGCACAAAAAACCGCAGCCCAGGAAAATGGTCGCAATGCACCAGCCCACCAGCGCTTTGCGCATCCGGGTTTCGGATGCGTGAACCCCCATGGCCATCGTAAAGCTCGAAATAATCAGCAGCGTAGTATTCAGCGTTCCTGCCCAGATGTGCAGCGAATGGCTCCCGTCCACAAAAGCCGGGTAATACCAGTTACGGAAAATCAAATAAGCGCAGAACAGCCCGCCAAAGAACATGATCTCCGTCAACAGGAACAGCCACATGCCAAACGTGGCCGATTCCCGCTGCTGCTCCACGCTCTCGAAATGATGTCGCAGAAATGGCGGATGCTCGTGCTCGGTATGCGCCGTCTCCGCGGTCTGAGCCGCAAGTGTGTGGCTATCCAACAGTAGGCACCTCGCTCCCCTTTTTACTTTCCAGCCACTCGTAATCGTAAGCTTCGTGCGTCACGATCGGGGTCGCGGCAAAATTTTCGGTCAGCGGCGGCGACTGAATTTGCCACTCCAGCCCTGTTGCCTGCCACGGATTTGGCCCCGCAATCTTCCCGTACTTCAGCGACCAGGTAAGATACAGCAACGGCAACAGGTAGCCCACGCCCAGCACGCTTGCCCCCGCGCTCGAAAATACGTTCAGCACCTGGAACTCGGGCGGATAAGCCGCGTACCTCCGTGGCATACCCAGATACCCAAGGATGAACTGCGGGAAAAACGTAAGAATAAATCCGACAAATGTAATAACCGCGGCCAGCTTCGAGACACCTTCCGGGTACATCCGCCCGGTCATCTTCGGCCACCAGAAGTGCACCCCCGACAAATACGCCATCAGCATCCCGCCCACCATCACAAAGTGAAAGTGGGCCACGATGAAGTAGGTCTCCGTCAGATGGATATCCATCCCCATCGACCCGAGAAATACCCCCGTGAGCCCCCCAATTGTAAATAGCCCGATAAATCCAAATGCGTACAGCATAGGCGTCTCAAATGTGATCGATCCCTTATATAAAGTAGCCGACCAGTTGAATATCTTGATCGCGGAAGGCACCGCCACCAGCATCGTCAGAAGCGAGAATACGAGCGCCGAGTAACTCGAAATTCCCATTACAAACATATGGTGCGCCCACACAAAGAATCCGAACACTGCAATCGCAACCGAAGAGAACGCCACCGCCGTGTAACCGAAGACCCTCTTCCGCGAGAACGTGCTTATGACTTCTGAGATCACGCCCATCCCAGGCAGGATCATGATGTAGACGGCCGGGTGCGAGTAGAACCAGAACAAATGCTGGAACAGAAGCGGGTCCCCCCCCTTCGTCGGATCGAATACCCCAATCCCGATCGTCCGCTCCAGCACCACCAGCACCAGCGTGATCGCCAGCACCGGCGTCCCCAGCACCATCAATAGCGACGCCGCATAGTGCGACCACACAAACAACGGCAGCCGGAACCATGTCATGCCCGGCGCGCGCATCCGGTGGATCGTCACAATAAAATTCAGACCGGTAAATATCGAACTGAACCCTGCAACAAACACCGCCAGACCCGCCGCCACCACATGCGTATTCAGATAATGCGTGCTCAGGGGAGTGGTAAACGTCCATCCCGTATCGACCCCGCCGAACGCCAGCACGCACAGGATCATGATCCCCGCCACGACATACAGATACCAGCTCAGCAGGTTGATCTTCGGAAACGCCAGATCCTTTGCGCCAACCATAATCGGAATTAAAAAGTTCCCGATCGTCGCCGGCACCGACGGCACCAGAAACAGAAACACCATGATGATGCCATGCGCCGTGAATACTTTGTTATAAGTGTCCGCGGCCAGCAGGTCGCTCGGCGGCGTCAGCAGTTCCAGCCGGATCAACCCCGCCATCGCCCCACCGATAAAAAAGAAGAACGTGATCGAGATCAGATACAGCATCGCGATCCGCTTATGGTCCCCTGTCAGCAGCCAGCTCTTCAGCCCGTATTCTTTGTTGAGATACGAAACCTTCGGTAGCGTGGCCGTTGTCTGATCAGGCAGAGTAACGATTGTGCTCATGGCTTCACCGTCCCTGGCGCAAGCGCCGAAGAAGATGTCCCCGGCGGCGTCGCGCCCGTCTGTATGGGCTGCTCTGCGCTGTTGTTGATCGTCTGTTCGATCCGGTATTGCGAATCCAGCCGCCGGATATATTCCACCAGATCGATTAGTCCTTCTTCGCTAACCTGCCCCTGGTAAGTCGGCATAATCGGTGCGTACCCGGCAACTTCATGCATCGTTGGATTCAGGATCGTATCCCGCAGAAATGCATCGTCCACGGTTACAAATGACCCGTTCTTCATCTGCAGGTGTGATCCATATACGTTCCCCAGGTTCGGCCCGTGCGCATTCGGCCCGCCGTTATGGCACGAGTTGCACCCCAGGCTCGCGAACAGCCGCTCCCCGTTCTGGGCGAGAGAATTTCCGCTCGTCGCGCCCGCGGCCCACGCCTCGTAGTCCTCGGGCGTCATTGCCACCACTTCACCAATCATCTGCGAGTGCAACGTCCCGCAATATTGCGTGCAGAACAGGTGATAAGTTCCCACCTGCGTGGCCTCGAACCATTCCGTGTTGTAGCGCCCTGGAATCACTTCGCGCTTCACCCGGAACGCCGGAATCGAGAAACTATGAAACACATCCTGGGAAATCAGCGTCACCTGAACCGGCCGATTGATGGGGATGTGCAGCGCATTGATCTCATGTTGCCCGCCTGGATGCTCCACCTTCCACATCCACTGTTTGCCGACCACATAAATATTCATCGCGTTCGCCGGCGGGCTATAAATCCTGAAGTACAGCAGCGCGCCCCAAACAAAGCAGATCATAAAGAGGATCAGGGGAATGATCGTCCACGTCGCCTCCAGCAGCGTCGACCCTTCAATCGGAGTAGCTACCGGGTTCATTTCCTTCCGGTACCGGATCGAGAATGTAACTACGAGGAACGCAACCGCGCCCAGACCCACGACTGAAATGGCCACCAGAAAAAAGTAAAGTGCGTCCGCATACGGCGCAATACTCGACGCCTCCGGCGGGAAGATCGCGAAGTGGGTGAGCCACTTAATTAAAAACTGCCAAAGTACCGGACTGATAAAGTGCATCGTCGCCTTTTTATCCGTTCACCAGATAAGCCTTCTGCTCCCGCGCTATGCGGAGATCCCGCCGAAAGTTCACAATCATGAAAGTTCCTAACCCCAGCACTGTCAGAATCCATCCCAGCTGCAAAATTCGTATGTAGATCAGCGTATGCCTGTTCTGGGTCGGATCGTACTGGTAGCAGTAAGTCAGCAGATTATCTACTGTCGACCCAATTGTCCCGTGCGAAGCCTCTACCAGCCCCAGCTGGATATCTTTGGGTGAAAACTCCACCCCCAGGTAGTATTGCGCCAGCCGACCCTCGGGCGTCGCAATCTCAATCGCGCTCGCATGCGCGAACTGTGTCATCTTTCCGTCCGGACCCTGCATCGGCACATAGCCAAATCCCACCGTGGTTGCAAGCGCCCGGATCGCCGCTTCCTGGCCGGTAAGGAAATGCCAGCCGTTCACATCCTGCGGCCGCCCGTAGCGCTTCATGTAGAACGCCTTCTCCCGCGCCGCGATCGACGGTGTTTCCATCGGATCGATGCTTACCAGAACCACGTTGAAATCCCGACCCGGATTGAACTTTGACATCTCCAGCGCACCCACCAACCCATCGATCTCTTCCGGACATAGAATTTTGCATTGGTAATACACCAGCGACAAAATCACCGGCCGCCTTCCGAAATAGTCGCCCAGCAGCACCGGCTTTCCCGACTCATCGCGAAACGCAAGGTTCAAGGGTAGCTGCGTGTTCAGTCGCTGCCGGATGCTAATCTGCTTCAGCAGTAAAGGCTGCCGATCGGCAGGAGTCCCCGGTTTTTCATAACCAAAAAACTGTCCTTGCGCATGCGCATTAGCTACAAAACCGAAACAAGAGAGCATGCAGGTAGCGAAAACCAAGGCCGCTCGCCCCAACCCCTTCCGAGTTATTGCGTATCTTTGCATTTTTGCCTTCGCCTGCTTCTGCTTCCCGACTGTCTCCTTCGCGGCCCACTATTTCCTACTGGCTGCTCTACTTATTATTTGCCTTACTGGAAGCCTGCTCTCCCGCCTGCTTCGGCTCGCCATGTAACTCCTGTTCATACGCCGTCCGCGCAAATCCATCCGTCAGCGGCATCTGCACATAGGGTGCCTTATCCCCCATCATCAACGCCTGATGTTGCGGTTGAGGCGCAACCGGCAGCCCCCGCTGCGCAATCAGCTCCATCGCTCGCGCAATCGGAATCCTCACTGCCCCGCCCGGCTTATCCACCCAGCTATAGTAGTTCAGCAGCAGGTTCTCGCGCTCGTGGAGGTCGGCCAGATCCTGATTGCCATCGTCAAGCTGCAGCCGCGGCGTCGGAAACTGCCGGGTCAACTCTGCCAGCTGCTCCTGCTCAAGCGCCGGATTCGACTGGATCGCCTTTCTCGGTGCAATCTGATTCGGCGCATTCCACTTATTCACTGGCCCATCCGCGCGGTCCAGCCCATTATTGATCACTTTTCCCATACCGAAGCAGAACACGAAAAACACGCCTACTGAGATGAACAGAGCGACCAGAAACACGATAATGCCGCCCGTGTTGGCGTCCGTAATTTCGTAACCCTCTCGTACCGACTCTTCGTCGAAATGAGCCTTCGGGTCCAGCTTCTTATCGTGCGAATCAGGCGTGGGCATATTCATGCTCCAGTATCTCGGCCAGGTGCGGATCGTTGGTCGCCACCAGCGGGCGCCGCTTCAGCTCCGTGAAGTAAGAAACCAACCAGAAGCTGATAAGCGCTCCCGGCATCGCGACGTACTCGAATATTCCCCAGCTCAGGTGCAGGTTACGAGCCGCATCCTTGAAGTTCGGCTCAATGAGCCAGAAAATGTCGAGAATGCGCGCGAATATCATAATGCAGCAGACCACCACCAACCTGCGCTTGATCCGTTTCAGGTCCCTCGACAACAGCAAGCTGAACGGGATCAGCCAGTGAAAAATGACGTCCAGCGTAGCAATCACACCCCATTGCCCCCGGATGCGATCCAGATACCACGGAATTTCTTCCGGCGAGTTACCCGACCAGATAATCAGGAATGAGGCGAATGCCAGGTAGATATTCAGCATCACAAATGCAAAGCACAGCTTGCCCAAGTCGTGCTGCTCGATAACCCGGAATGTGCTGTGAATCGGTTCCGCCTTCGACAGACCAATCAGGGTAAGGATGGTCAGCGCCAGCACTCCATAACCCTGCGCTACGAGGAACTGAAATCCATACACCGTAGAGTACCAGGTAGGATCCAGCGACATCACCCAGTAAATGACCAGGGCAAACAGCAGCGCCGCATAGAGGACCACGCCAAATCCGCTCAGATTTTCAAATTTCACGCGCCAATAAGCCACGTTTGGTTCCGGATCGGCGTCCCGCTGAACCGACCACCGGTTCAGCCGGACGATATACAACGCAAACACTGCAAGGCACGCAAATGAAACCCAGAAAAAATTCGTTACATTCAGCATCGGCGACTTCCAGCGGATTGCGTGCGCCAGATCGATCGTGATCACGCCATTTTTCAGCGCCGTCGACCAGTCGGCGTACCTCGACCACGGATAAAGTCGCCCATACCACGCGCCCAACACCGCAATCGGCAGGAAAAACAGAATCACAATCGGCCAGGTGCGTGTCATCGCTTCCAGCGGCCGCCGAATAATCAGCCCCCACTTACCACCCGAGAGATACTGCACCATCAGCAGCGCCATCGCCCCAAAACAGAAATTGAAGCACGTCATATAACCTGCCAGCCACCCGCGCAGCAAGTGTTCCCACCCCAGCTGATCCTGCGCCTGTCCCAGAAATGCCAGAATCACCGCGATTACCGCGAAGATAACACCCACAATCAGCGCCCGCTTACGCCATTCATTTACAAAAGCCGGCGCGCCGAGCGTGGATGGCAATCCTTTGCTGAATTGTTGGTTCGCCATTATGGCTGTGCTCCTGATGGCCTGGCTGGCGGCTTACTCGTCTGCCCCTTGGTTGTCGTCATCGCTGGAACATTCTTCGAAGCGGGCGGATTGGCGCTGTGCGCAGGGGCGCCCGCCACAATCAGCGTCTGCGGATTCGCATTCACCGCCGTCGACGGCAGCGGCCACGGCCCCGCATAACTCGCCGGTTCACCCAGTCCCTCCGCTATCGAGCTGAGGTTCTCTACCTCCGCACCAGCCGGCACATCCGACGTCTTCGCATTCTGGCTTAGTTGCAGCGCGCGAATGTAAGCCGCGATCGCCCAGCGGTCTTCGGGCGTTACCTGCGCCTTGTAATCCGGCATGGCGCCGTAACCGTTGGTCATAACATAGAAATAGTGACTCAGTGGCTCACTGAGCCGCTTCGCATCGTGGAAGTTCCCGGCCGGCTTATAACCGCGATCGACAATCATTCCCGCCCCGTTACCAACCCGCGAATGGCATGGCGTGCAGTACACATTAAATCTTTCCTGCCCCCGAGCCATAACCTGCATCGTTACGGGAAACGGCATCATGTCCGCTTCCTTTCCATTCATCAGTCCCGTATAAAAATATTCGTTCTCGTAGAGCTGCCCGCGGGCTACCGTATGTTCCACCTGCGGACGCACCGACCGACCATCCGCGAAGAACGTCGTGCTGCGCTGTGGATACATCCTCGGCTGGTTCTGCATATCCTGCCGGCAACCAGCTATGAGAATCAGCAAACCAACTGCGCCAGCTGCGCTCCAAGCTCGCCGCGATTGGAAACAGCAGGTACCAACCCTTCTCTTCCCTGTCCCCTGTACGCTGTACCCTGTGGTGTTAATATTCCACCTCCACCACAGATAACGGCGACTGCGCTTCCAGAAAACTCCTCGTTGCCGCGGGTTCAAACTTAGGATCCGTTGATTCGAGACACAAAAAGAACTTATCGCTGGTAGCTCCGTTACGGAAATTCGGCGCATTGAACACCGGGTGATACGGCTTGGGCAACCCGCACAGGGCCAGCATCCCAAAGGCTGCAGAAAGTCCTGCCCACAAAATCGTCCACTCATACGCGGGGACCACAAACGCCGGCCACGAAAAATAAGGCCGCCCCGCGATGTTCAGCGGATACGCCCACACTGCAATCCAGGTCTCGAGTCCAAACATGGCCGCCAGCCCAAGTAAGCCGCCCAGCAGACACACCAGAGATACCTCGTCGCGATGTAATCCGATTGCCTCCGCCGCCTCCTCCACCGGATACGGGGTGTAGCAATCCATACGCCTGTAACCCGCATGGTGCGCGGCCTTCGCCGCATGCACCAGCTGCGTGGGTCCATCGAACTCGGCCATTAAACCGTACAGCCCCTCGGGTAAAGGCATCAGTCACCCGCCTCCGGAAGCGGCTCGGATTCTTCCCTCACTTTGGCCTGCGGCAGCATCATCCGCAGTTCCGACATGGGAATCATAGGTAACAGCCGCACGAACAGGAAGAACAGAAACGTAAATAAACCCAGAGTTCCAAGAAAGGTCGCATAGTCCCACTTCGTGGCGCGATAAGTCCCCCAGGAAGACGGAAGATAGTCGCGCGTCAGGCTTGTTACCACGATCACGAAGCGCTCGAACCACATCCCGGTATTCACGATCAACGACATGAGGAACATCAGCCCGACATTCACCCGGAATTTTCGCAGCCACATCAGCTGCGGCAGGGCAATGTTACAGGTAATCAGCACCCAGTACGACCAGCCCATCGGCCCGAACATGCGGTTCCACATCATGAAGTATTCCCAGTGACTCGCCGAGTACCACGCCATAAACACTTCGGTCGAGTAACCGTAGGCCACAATCAGCCCGGTCGCCAGCATCACTTTGGCCATGTTATCGATGTGCCGGATCGTGATCAGGTCCTCGAGGTGATAAAACTTCCGGATCGGAATCGCCAGGGTCAGCACCATAGCAAAGCCGGAATAAATCGCGCCCGCGACAAAGTATGGCGGAAATATGGTCGTGTGCCATCCCGGCATCAGCGCCACGGAAAAGTCGAGGCTGATCACGCTGTGTACGGAAAGCACCAGCGGCGTCGCCAAACCCGCCAGTAACAACGAAGCTGTCTCGTACCTTACCCAGTGCCGCACCGATCCGCGCCAGCCAACCGCAAGAAGCCCATAAACAAACTGCCCCGCCTTCGAAGTCGACCGGTCGCGCAACGTCCCTAAATCCGGAATCATCCCGATATACCAGAACACTACCGAGATGGTTGCGTAAGTCGAAACCGCGAATACGTCCCACATCAGCGGTGACCGGAACTGCGGCCAGTAATTCATGCTGTTCGGATAAGGAAACAGCCAGTAACCCAGCCAAGGCCGGCCCAGGTGCAGCACCGGGAACATCCCGGCGCAAACCACAGCGAAGATCGTCATCGCTTCCGCGAACCGGTTGATGGAGTTACGCCACCCCTGCTTGAAGAGGAGAAGAATCGCCGAGATCAGCGTCCCCGCGTGTCCAATGCCGATCCACCACACGAAGTTGATGATCGCGAAGCCCCAGGCCACCGGGATGGTGATAGCCCAGATGCCCACGCCCTTCAGGAACAGCCAGGTCACGGCAGTCAGCAGGATTCCAACAATGCCGCCAGCAACCATGAAACCGAACCACCAGCCCAAAGGCGTATGGCTGGTCAGCACAATGCGCGATACCTTCTCCGTGACCGACTTGAAGGTATGCCCCGGCGCGATAACCCGGTACTCTCCCGTTACCGGATCGACCATCGGATTGTTGACGGGTGCGTCTTTCGTCGCCATCTGCTCTTCGCCTTCGCCCTCGGAATCCCTGTTGCCAGTTACTCGCTACGACTAACTCGAACCAGCCATCTGCCGCCAGCTACGCGCGGTACTCTCCCAACGCCTTCGAAAGATCCTCATTGATATTCAGCACGCCCGCCACATAGGTTGTTCGCGGACGTGTATTGATATCCGCCAGTACTCCGTACGTTCGTTCCTGGGTCTTCAGCTGCGCTACCCGGCTCTGGCGGTCGTTGATATTCCCAAAGACAATCGCGTCCGTCGGGCAGGACTGCTGGCATGCTGTCCGTATCTCGCCATCGCGAATATCCCGGTTCTGCTTATCCGCTTCGATCTTCACCGCCTCGATGCGCTGCACGCAGTAACTGCACTTCTCCATCACGCCGCGGCTGCGCACCGAAACATCCGGATTGCGCATCAGCTTCAGGCTTTCGGTCTCGTAATCCGAGTAGAGCAGGAAATTAAACCGCCGCACCTTATAAGGACAGTTATTCGAGCAGTACCGCGTCCCCACGCAGCGGTTATAGACCATCATGTTGAGACCTTCCGGCGAGTGTATCGTAGCTCCCACTGGGCACACCTGCTCGCACGGCGCATTCTCGCAGTGGTGGCACATCATCGGCTGCATGTGCGCCCGCGGCGCAGCCAGATCGCCCTCGAAATAGGTATCGATACGGATCCACTGCATCATGCGGCCGATCTTCACCTGTTGCCGCCCTACCACGGGAATATTATTTTCCGCATAACACGCCGCCACGCACGCGTTGCAGCCCACGCACGAATTCAGATCGATCGACATACCCCACGCATTCTTGTCATATCGATAAGCGGGGAACATCGTCTCGTCCGGCTCCGGAACATCGCGCCCCTCGCCTTCGTGCGCAAATTCGGGATTGGCCTTAAACTCCGTCAGCGTCGCGTACCGGATAATCCCGCGATCCAGCGACTCATTACCTTCAATCGAGTGCGTCCCGCTTCCGTCTCCGCCCGCGCGCACCGAACGCTGATCGATGTGGTGGCTCTTCGTCACGCAAATGTCGTAAATATCGCCTGTCTTCTTAAGACTCGCCCCCATCTGCGCCCAGGGGGAGCCCGATGCCTGAATCAGGTAAGCGTTGTAACCAACACCGCCCGCGACTCGTCCGCTTCTGCGCCCCTGCCCCAGCGCGAGCACCACCACGCCATCAGCCTGCCCCGGCACCGCCAGCGCGCCCGCGATAATCTTCTTCCCGCCAACGCTGATCTCAACCGCGTCGTTCTCCGCCAGGCCAAACTTCTCCATCGTCGCATAGCTCATCTGCGCCGCGTTGTCCCACGATAGGTTCGTCACCGGCCGTGGAATCTCCTGGAGCCATCCCACGTTCGCGTAACGCCCGTCATACACACTGGCGTCCGGCCGGAACGCCAATTCGATGGAATCGCCTCCCGTCGCCGGAGCAGATGCCGCACCTGGCCCACCCTTGGCCGTTACGCTCTTCGGCGTAAACGCGGTCCCATCGATCAACCCATCATGCAGCGCTTTGCGCCAGTTAAATTCCGCATCGCCCTTCGAGAGCTGCGCCCCGTTGCCCATCCACGTGGCGCGCACTGCGTCGTACGCCGCAACATCAGGCTCCGCCAGCATCGACTGCACAATTTCATGCGCCGTGTGCCCGCCGCACAGCGGATCGATCATCGGCTGCACAATGCTCACCGTGCCGTCGTAGGCCCGCGCGTCCGACCACATCTCGAGGTAGTGCGCGTTGTTAATGTGCCAGTGCGCAATTTCGCCCGTCTCGTCCAGATGCGAGCCCAGGTGAACAATGGTCCCCACCTTATTCAGAACGCTTTCAAAATCCAAATCGGCCGGCGCGGCATACACCGGATTGGCATTCAGAATCACCAGCCAGTCCACCTTGCCGGCATTCATGTCCGCAACCAGCGACTTCAAGTCGTCGCCCTGAAACGACGGCATCGGGTTCACGGGATCGGTGTACACCACTGTCTTGCCCACGTTGCCCAGCGCCTGGTTGATCGCAAACGCCGCCGCGTGCACCGAAGGCGCCGCAAACTCGCCAGGGATCACCACGCACTTACCGGCGCTCGCCTTCAGATCCGCAGCAACACCTTCCAAAAACTTCGTCTCGTGATCGGACCAGCTGCCACCGCTGGCCGCGCCGCCTGCTCCAGCCACACCGGCAAGCGCCTGCGCAAAGCCTTCTACCTGGCTCGGCTTCACCGCCAGCCGATGCTCGGCCTTGAACCCCGTCGTCGTGGTCACGCTCTCTACCACGTACAACCGGTTCATATCCTGCGTCCCTTGGAGTTTCCGCTTCTGCGCGTAATCCCGCGCCATCTTGTGGAATCCAGGGAACGTCGCGCCGCCCAGAAAATCCGCATCGAGCGACACAATTACATCCGCCTGGTCCAGCCGATACTGTGCGTCAACAAAGCTGCCGAACGCCTGCTTCGCCGCCGTGTAGTGGCTGTCGCGATTCACCGGATCGTACTGCGCAAACTTCGCCTGCGGAAAATTCTTCTGCGCCTCCTGCCATTGGCTGGCGAGCGTCGGCGAGGTCACCGTCGTGCTCAGAAAATACAATCCCTGGCCGCCCGAAGCCTTCTTGTCCGCGAGCATCGATCGATAAGCCGCCAGAAACGCCGGCCATGTCCGCGTCTCGCCCCGGTACAGCACGTGCTGCGAGCGGTCTGGATCATACAAATCAAGCAGCGTCGCCTGCGTGATCGGGTCCGAAACTCCCCGCACATACGGATGCTCCGGATTACCCTCGAGCTTGATGGGGCGGTACGCATCGCTCTTCACCAGCACCGGCACCGCGCCCGATGCAAACGGGAACGCCGACGCAAAATATACCGGCTTGCCCAGAATCAAATCCTCGGGCGCCGCCACATAGGGATAAATCGCCTCATCAGGCTGCTTAGTGCACCCGGCGAGCCCAGCCAACGCCATTGACGCGCCCATCACCTTCAAAAACCCGCGCCGCGAAACCGGGTCGATCCACTCCGAAGCCTGCGATGGAAACTCCTTCGCCACCATCTCCGCAAATTCCGGCGTATCCGCCAACTCATCCACCGACCGCCAGAACTTTTTGCCCTTCACATTCGCAAGCTTCGCCCGAACCTCAGCCAGCGTGGGCTTCGGCGCATCAATCTGCACCATGTACTCTGAACGCTGATCGCTGAACGCTGATCGCTCGTCTCTGTTCATCGGTGACAAACCTCGCAGCTGGTCAGCTCACGCGGATTGCGAATGTCGTAGTGCTGCACCAGGAACTGCCCCAGCGCCTCCTGGCTCGTGAACTTCGTGTAGTGCATCCCGGCCGGCAACTGCATCGGCATTGTGTCCTCGCTGCCAATCCCAACGCCCGCCGCCTGCGCATGAACTCCCGTCACCGGCTTGCTCAGCGCCGCCATCTGCACTTCGCCCGCCGGAGCCGTCTCCGTGCACGTCACTCCCCCCGCGGTCGGCGTTCCTATCCCCACGTCTTCAGCCGCGCACCACACCGGCTTCAGCTCCGAAGCCCCTTCCCACGCCATGTTGTAAATCTCGCTCGTCGGCCGCAAATTCTTCGCCGGATTCCGATGACAGTTCAAACACCACTCCATCTGCAGCGAGTTCTGCATGTACATGATGGGCATCCTGTCCACCCGCCCATGGCAGCTCGAGCACCCGATCCCCTTGTTCACATGAATTTCATGATTGAAGAAAACGTAATCCGGCAAATCGTGCACCCGCGTCCACGCAATCGACTCGCCTGTCGCCCAGCTGTGCCGCACCGGCTCCAGCAACTGCGCGTCCGTCCAGATTTGCGCGTGGCAGTTCATGCACGTCTTCGTCGGCGGAATCCCCGCGTAGGCCGACTTCTCCACCGACGTGTGACAGTACTGGCACTGCAGCCCCAACCCCTCCACGTGATGCTTGTGGCTGAACGGCACCGGCTGGTCCGCCCTCTGGCCCTGCCGCGTCACCCACGGCGAGCGCTGCAGTTCATCGAGGGTCAGCCCCAGGGCTATTACAATCAGCCCCGTCAATATCAGGCTCATCCGGGCCAGCGCGTTCGAGCTGCGATCAAAAATCTGCGCCATGAAGCGTCCTGCGTCTCCTGGTGAATCGCTGCGAGTCAGGGCTTGAGGATTACTGGGATGAGAGCGACGCGACCGGAAGAAGCGGCGGCCTCAGAAGAAACAGGTGCAGTTAAAACAAGTGTTGCGCAAAAGGGCCCGGGTGCTTTCCAGTGCAGGGGTTCTGACTTGCCGTGTTGGCTCCCCTGTTCCGGATCGACGATTGTGTTGCGGATCACAACCGAGTGTGACTTTTATCACAAACTTCAACCGCAAAGGGAAACTATAGCGGCACTGCGCCGCGCACTGCAAGCCGCGCATGTCGCCACAGGAAAAAAAAGCATGACTTTAATAACGGGACGAACAAGAAAGCTTAGCTCCCCGGGACGCCAACTTCCGCCACTTCGCTCCGGCCCTGGCGGAATTCATCCGCACCCTCAACCCCTTTTCGCAACGAGTCGAAACTGTTTTGATAAACCTCGTACTACAGAAAACACAAACGTGCGAGACCCGCCATCGAAGCCGATCTCATGCAGCCCGCCGCAGTCTCCCCACTGTACATGAGATCGGTTTCTCCGGTCGTCCGCAAATGTTCTCGCTAACCGCGCTTCGCTGGCAGGTCGCTCAGCTTTTGCTCGTTCCTCGCTGGTTTTTCGCTAAACGCCGTTCGCTAATCGCCTTTCGCTAACAGCCCTTCGCTAATCGCCTTTCGCTGGACACTTCTCGCTGCCACTCGCCTGCACCCTACACCCTGTACCCTGTACCCTGTACCCTGCTCTCATGGTCGATGGTCGCCGCGCCGTTCGCTATGATGCCGCTCTTGCCGTCCGTACCCTCACCGCGGCCGATCCCAAACTCGGCCAGCTCATCCAACGCTGCGGCCCCTTCACCTTGAAACTCAAAAGCCAGCACTCCCCCTTCGATGCGCTTCTCGAATCCATCATCTACCAGCAACTCCACGGCAAAGCTGCCGCCGCCATCCTCAAACGCCTGCTCACTTCCTTCGGCGAACTTCACCCCGCGCCCGAACATCTGCTTCAGGCGCCAGACGACCTCCTCCGTGCCGCCGGCCTCTCCGCCTCCAAAACCAAAGCCCTCCGCGACCTCGCCGCCAAAACCCTCGACGGAACCGTCCCCACCCTCATTCAGATTCGCCGCATGTCCGATGAAGAAATCATCGAACGCCTCACCCAGGTCCGCGGCATCGGCGCCTGGACCGTCCACATGCTCCTCATCTTCCGCCTCGGCCGCCCCGACGTGCTGCCGGTAACCGACTACGGCGTCCGCAAAGGATTCGCCTTCACCTTCAACCGCCTGCCCAAATCGAAACCATTCGACGCGTCGATGCTCGCCACCATCGAACAAATCGAGCGCCGAGCCGAGAAATGGCGCCCCTGGCGCTCCGTAGCCAGTTGGTACCTCTGGCGCGCCTGCGACCTCGCCGGCAAAAAAATGCTCCTGCCGGGCTAACCCTGGCGGCTGGCTGGTGACCGAAACAGGGCGTGCTCACAATCGCATGTGATCTGAGTTCTCGTGGCTCAGTAATGGGCGCCAGCCCGCACTTCAGCCATCGCCTTCGGAAGATCGGCGAACAGATCGGGCCCCCACCACCGAGAAGGGGACCGGCGCATAGCACAAAGGCCGATCATGGAAACCGTTCAATTAGCAGTAGCCCACCCTACCGCGCAGCCTGCAACTCCGCCCTCTGAATCTTCCCCCGCACCTCATCCGCTTGAAACACCGGAGAAGAGCAAGCCCGCTCCGTGCAAAGAAACAGCGCTGGCCGGTTCAGCCGCGGATACGTAACCTTCGACGGCAGCGGCGACCGATCCGAAGGGTCCCGCGCCTCAATCAGTTCATGCGAAGCAATTGACCGCAACGCCGCTGCGTGCAGCGCCATAGCCGCGCGATCCCCCGCCGCCCCCAGCACCGTCACGTGCAGCGGATCCGCCGTCGCATCCTGGTTCGCCAGCAGAATTCCCGCCGACAGCGGCGCCAACGCCACCTGCTCCGCCGCCAGATACCGCATCGCCTCCGCCGCCATCGCGCGAAACCGCTCGTCGCCCGTAGCAAACGCCAGCATCGACGCGAACCGCACCAGCGCAATATTTTCGTCCCGGTCCGGATGCGGCCGATACGCCGCATCAGTCGCCGTCCGCGACGTCACAAACCCAGTCCCCCGCGATACCGGCGCGAAATTCGCCGCAATAAACCCAGCCGCCGCCTCCGCCTTTTTAAGCTCCGCCCGATCCCCCGTCACGTTATAAAGCGCCAGAAACCCTTGCCCCATCGCCAGCGTGTCCCCCAGGTACGGCCCCTGAAGGATCAGCCTCGCCATGCGGAAACCCACCGCCCACCAAACTCCGATGCGCCACAATCCACGCCGCCGCCCGTTGCGCCTCACGCAGCGCAGTCTCATCCCCGCTGGCCGCGTAATACACGCACAGCGCCGCAATCATCCACCCGTTTTCCCGCGCATACACATGCGTGTCCACTCGAGGAATCCCCTGCGCCCGCCGCGCTCGATCTCCCAGCGTGAAGTAAGCCTCATTCTCCTGCCCGTCATGCAAATCCGCATCCTGAGAAACATAGAACGCCCCAAACGGCGACATCAGAAACCGTGCCACGAATCCATGCAACGCCTGTGCCGCCCGCAGGTCCTCAGGGTTCTGCGTCTGCGCGTACGCCAGCGAATACTCCCGCAGCGCATCCGCCTGGATCGAGATCAGCTTCTCGAAATGCGGCTCCGTCCACTTCCCATCCACCGAGTACTGATCCATCCCGCCCCACACCGGATCGATCAGCGCCGTTGCATCGTGCAGCGTCGCAGCCGCACGGCCTGCGTACTCCGCATTCCCGCCCGCCGCCAGCCGCAGAGCATACTCCACCGAATCCCGGTCGAGATACTTGTGCCCGAAGCCCCATCCCCCCGCCGCCTGGTCGTACTGCTTCCCATACTCCGCCTCCACCCGCGCCAGCAGAGCTCCGCTAATCGCCGTGTTCTCTGCCGGACGAAACGCCGCCTCCTTCTCCACGCTCGGCCCCGGCGACGGATCGTCGATGATCGCCTGCAGCATCGACGCCATCGGACGCGGCGGAATATATCCCTGCCGCTTCACAATCTCCGACCCATCCGCCGCAAACACAATCGTCGCCGGCCATCCCCAGTCTCCATACCGGTTCGACAAGTCCGGCCGCGCATCCTGATCCACCTTCACCAGCACATATCGCTCGTTCAGCAGCCGCGTCACCACCGGGTCCCGATACGTAACATCGTCCATCACGTGGCACCAGTGGCACCACACCGCCTCCAGATCCAGCAGCACAAATTTGTGCTCCGCCCGCGCCTCCGCAAAAGCCCCATCCGACCATGCTTGCCATTTAAGAGGAGCAGCTGTCGTCTCCGCCGCCGCCCAGCCACCGTACGCCAGCAAAAACGCCAGTACAGCAATCGACAAGCGAGGCAGCATTCTCATTCGCATGTTCACAGTACGCGCCAACCGCGTCCATCGGATTCCCGCGCAGCGGCGACGGCAACGCAGGCAATCAGATTACTGGCATGGCGGCAGAACGATAGGTCGCAAGCCAGTCGGTCAATTTCTCCGCAGGGAGCGCCGGACTGAACAGATAGCCTTGCGCGGTATCGCACCCGTTGGCGCGCAGGAACTCAAGTTGCTCCGGGGTCTCGACACCCTCGGCCACGACTCTCATGTCGAGCTGGTGACCCATTTCGATGGTTTTCTGCACCATCACGCGATCCCGTTCGGAGCGATCGATGTTGCGGGCCAGCGATCTGTCGATCTTGAGTTCTGTTGCAGGGATGTTCCGCAACTGCTGCATCATCGAATAGCCGGTTCCGAAGTCATCAATCGACAACTGTACTTGCTTCATACGCAGGCGCGTAAGGACGTCAAGGGTGCGAGTGAGCTCATCGATCAAACACGTTTCGGTGATTTCAAGGATCACTTTTTCAGGGGAGACCGAGTGCGCGGCGATCAGAGCGGCCATGGTGTCGGGGAACTTCAGGTCTCTGAGCGAGGAGAGCGAAACGTTCATGGAGATGGTGGGGATGGAGCCGCCCGCTTCAGGGCACCTCCGGAGCTGAATCAGAGCCTGGTTGGCGACGATCCAGCCGAGCCGATCAATGAGGCCGAGCGCTTCAAGGCGCGAAATGAAATTGTCCGGGAAGATGAGTCCCTGCTCAGGATGTTCCCAGCGGACGAGAGCTTCGAGGCCGACCACCGCGCCAGTTGGGATATCGATCTGCGGCTGGTAGTGGAGGACGAATTGATGGCAATCGAGGGCGGTCCGCAGCTCATCGTCTGTGACGAGAATTTTTGGTTTGAAATGTGGGATGGGCGCCGGGACGATCTTGAGCTGCGCATCGAAAATGTCTTCGAGTTCGGATATCCGAAAGGGTTTTTGCAGATAGCCGACCGTCGAGAGGCCATGGGCCTGCGCCAGTTCCTCGGCGACTTCGACAATGCGCTTGCCGACCCCGCTGATGAGAACAATGCCCACCTTGCACTGCCGCTGGCCGAGCTGCCGCAACACCTCCACGCCATCCATCTCGGGCATGATCAGGTCCAGGAAGATGAGAGAGGTGACCGGAGTGAGCGCCTCGAAGAACGTTGCGGGGCTGGTGGTGGCAATGCAGCGCAATCCCCTCGACTCGGCGGTCGCGGAGATCAGCTCGCAGATGTCGCTGTCGTCGTCGATGGCGAGAATACTGCGGAGGGGACTCATTGGCCCCCCATGACGGCGTTGACCAGCGCGCCGAACTCGGTTCGCCGATAGGGCTTTTGCAGTAGCGGAGAATCGACGTGCGGAAGGCTGGACTCGGTCAGCGCATCGGCTGGAAATCCGGAGCAGTAAATGAGCTTCACACGGGGCAACTGGCGGCGAACCTCTTCCGCGAAGTCGACACCGTTCATCCCTCCGGGCATGATGATGTCGGTGACGATGAGGACGATGTCGGGATGTTGCTCGGCAATCCTCAGTGCCTTGGGGCCGCTGTCGGCGCAAAGGGTGGTATAGCCCATCTCATCCAGCCATGTTGCGGCGATTTCGAGGACGTCGAGTTCGTCGTCGACGACCAGGGCTTTGCCGGTCAGCCGTTGGTTGGGGAAGACCGGCGAAGGGGACGGTGGCAAGGGCTGCGCGTCTGCGAGCGGAAGATAGAGAGACACCGTGGTGCCGTGGCCTGGCTCACTGTAGATCCGGGCGGCGCCGCCTGATTGCTTTGCGAAGCCGTACACCATGGCGAGTCCGAGGCCGGTTCCTTTGCCGCGGGGCTTCGTGGTGAAGAAGGGCTCAAAGGCGTGCGCCAGGGTTTCTTTCGACATGCCCGTGCCGGTGTCGGAGATGGAGAGACGGGCATAGTCTCCCGCCTTCAGCTCGCCAGTGTGAACGGGAGGATAGCTCGCGTCCAGCGCGCAGCGCTGGATGGTGATGGTAAGGGTGCCTCCTTTGGGCATGGCGTCCCGAGCATTGACGGCTAGATTGAGCAGGGCGTTTTCCAGTCCGGCCGCATCCACCCGGACCAGCGGCATGTTGTCCTCGAAGTGGGATGTGATCTTAATGTCGGGGCCCAGAGCGCGGGCCAGCTCAATCATGTTCTTGACACTGCGATGCATATCGGCCGGGGCGGGCTTCAGCGTGACGTTGCTGCAGAAGGCGAGCAGGCGGCGGGTGAGATCGGCGCCGCGGCCGGCGGCCTTTTGCGCGGTGTGCACGCACTTGAGCGCCGCCTCGTTTCCGGCCACGCACCGCTCCAGGAGGTCGAGATTGCCAACCATAACGGCGAGCAGGTTATTGAAGTCGTGAGCAATCCCACCCGTGAGCTGACCGATGGCCTCCATCTTCTGGCTCTGCTGAAGCTGGCGCTCCATCTGCTTTTTCTCGGTAATATTGCGGGCTATTTTGGAGGCGCCGGTGATCCTGCCCCTGGCATCGCGAATAGGTGAGATGGTGAGCGAAACATTGACAATTTCGCCACTCTTTTTTGTGCGCACCGTTTCAAAATGTTCAACCGTTTCTCCCTGTGCGATCCGCCGCAGGATATCGTCTTCTTCCTCTTCGTGGCCGGGAGGGAGGAGCTGTTTGATCGACCGCCCGACCATCTCCGCAGATGTATATCCAAAAAGCTTTTCGGCGCCCTTGTTCCAGCTGGTGACGATGCCTCTGTCGCTCTTGCCGATGATCGCGTCTTCGGAGGACTCGACAATGGCGGCGAGGCGATTTCTCGCCTCATCCATGTGCCGGCGCTCTGTGACGTCTCGATAGGTCATGATCACCTGACCCGACTCTCCGCGGGTGATGGTCACCGGCGCACTGCTGATCTCTCTCGCGCCGGTCTCTCCGGTCGACTTTCGGCGATAGAGCATCTCGTAGTTCCGGACAAACTCCCCACGCAGAGCTCGGACGGTGGGCCACTGTGACGGTGGAAGAGGTTCGCCGTCCAGGGAGAAGCCTTCGAAATCCTCCATCACCTTTGCATAGTCGGGGTCTTCGGGAAGACAGAGCAGCCGTTGCGCCGCTTGGTTGACGAGAACAGTCTTGCCCTCACGATCCAGAACGAGAATGCCCTCGGTCATGTTGTCGAAAATGGCCTGCAGCTGCAGCTGGCTGGTGGCGAGCCTCTGGGCCTGGTGCGAAAACCGGCGGTCGATTATCGAGGTCGGAAAGACGATGCCGAGAATGAGAAGGGTCACCAGGGCAACGCTGACGACTGCGAACCTCGATACATCGATGGAGTGGGTCAGCGAACCGCTCATGGCAGGCATGGGCATGAAGCGGACCGCGGCCATACCCACGTAATGCATCGCCGGAATGGCGAGGCCCAGCAGGAACCCGCTGATCATTCTGCGCAAGCTCGCCGTAGCAAGATGTTCTCTGAGCGCAAACGTGAGATGAAGCGCAAGGCAGGAGATTGCGATGGACACGACGACAGAAAGCGCGACCAGCCACGGGGAGTAGCTGCACATGGCCGGCAGGCGCATGGCCTCCATGCCGATGTAATGCATGGCGGCGATGCCGCTTCCCATGAAGATGCCGCCAACGATCATCCGCGCCCGTCCCATGGTGGAGCGGCTGACGGTCAGGAGGGCGACGGCCGAGGCCAGAATAGCGGCCAGAAGGGAGATCAGGACGGTGGGCCAGTCGTACAGGACACGCACGGGGAGGGAAAAAGCTTCCATGCCGATGTAGTGCATGGCCCAGATACCAATGCCCATTGCAACCGCGCCGCCGCTTAGCCACAGCAGCCGGGCACGGCCCCGCGCGGTTGCCACCTGTCCGGCAAGGTCGAGGGCCGCATAGGCTGCGAGCACCGCGATATTGACCGACAGCGTAACCAAACGGTAATCATACGAGCCACGCAGAGCGACGGAGGCTGTCATAGAAGTCCGCCGCTCAATGGCAGGTATAAATTAAAACGCGCATGGACACTGCTCTGCAGTTGATACCTTCTCTGAGTGTCGATACCGGTGATTCTGGGAATATCTGACGTCTGCACGTCAGATACTCATGACATACCGTACTTCAGTAACTGCGAATAGCACGAAAGTTGCAGAGCGCCGAATTGAGCAACGGATTGGCATTCCCAGCCGCAGCCACGGGATCGGGGGCTGATCGAGAAGAAAGGGCGCATGCCGCAATCGATCTGGAATCCAGCCCAGTGCGGTGATCGCGGTGATCGGCCGTCAATCTACGTTGCAAATCATCGATGGGGAAGACCCGGCGGTTGAACCTTTGATTAATCAGGTCCGGCCTTCAGGTCATGTGATCTAAGTCACATCGTTTTGCGCGTCGGTAATCCACGATAGTACTGTTCCGCGCTTGCGGTCAGAGAGCAGGTTATCCGATGAATGCCGCCGATGTAATGCGTCAGTTAGTGGAGTTGGAAAGAGCCGTGGGCAAGAGCGACCCCGGAGCGATACAAGCCATGCTGCTGCGGGTCGAAGAGGGAGTGCTGGCGCTGGAGCGATTGACCATCGAGACGCTGCGCGAAAACGCCGCCTTGCGGCAGCGGATCGAAGAGCATCAGACCCGCCTGGTCTCAGGTTGGGCGCCGGCCACCGAGGAGGGCGTCCATGGCTAACCTGATCAAGAAGCTGGATGAGCTGGCTGTCGACGCATCCGTCTCGCGCGGATCGCTGCTCTTTCACAGTGGCACGCCCGCCTCGGCCGCTTTTGTGGTCCGCAGCGGCAGAGTAGTCCTGGTGTGGGAGGCTCCCAATCAGGTCTATCCCATGTGCGTTCACGGTCCAGGCAGTCTCCTCGGCCTGGCCTCAACGCTCAATGGGCAATACACCGTGACGGCAAAGGCCGTCGACGATTGTGACGTTGGCTATATTCCAGCAGAGCGCCTCGTCGCGCTGCTGCAATCCAGTCCGCTTCTCACCCTGGAGGCAAGACGGATGACCGCGGCCGAATCCGCCCGGATGCGCTCGATGGGCATCGACGGGAACTCCGCATCGCCAGTGGCCACAAAAACCCAACGCTCCTCGTGACTGACCGGCTCAGTGTCCACAGCGGCGATCTGGAGGTATCGAACGTTCTCACGTCAGATACCTGACGACATACCATGCGCTGGAAACTGCAATGGCCGTCAGGCCATCACACCGTCCCTGCCTGAATGATCGAATTCAGCGCCGCCCGCCCGTCACCCGCCCGAGCCTTTGCCACCCGCGAGCCGCTGACCTCCTCTTCCACCCTGAACCACGACACCAGCGAATCCAGTTCCCCCGCCAGGCGGCTCAGCGATCCGCTCGCCCGCGCCGAACCCTGCGCCCCCGCTGTAAAGTCATACGAGATTTTCGCGATCGCGCTGATGTTTACGTTCACCTCATCGGTCGTGCTCGCCTGCTCGGTCGCCGCCGCCGCGATCTGCGCCACCGCCTGCGCGGCATACTCCGCCCCTTCAATGATCCGGTTCAGCTTCTCCCCCGCCTCGCCCGCCGCCGATACCCCCTGCTCCACCTCCGTTGTCCCCTGCACCATCGCTTCCACCGCCGCCTTCGTCTCCTGCTGGATGCTCGCGATCATCTCCCCGATCTCGTTCGTCGCCGCCCTGGTCCGCTCCGCCAGCCGTCTCACCTCGCCCGCAACCACCCCGAAGCCCCGCCCGTGCTCGCCCGCCCGCGCCGACTCGATCGCCGCGTTCAGCGCCAGCAGATTCGTCCGCTCCGCGATCTCGTCGATCACCCCCACAATCCGCCCGATCTGATCCGACCGGTTGCCCAGCTCCGCCACCTGCTTCGCCGCCTGCTCCACCGACCCCGTTACCCGCTGCATCATCCCGATCGTCCGCTCCATCACCCGGCCGCCCTCACGCGCATCGTCGGCGCCGCTGGTCGCCTTCTCCGCCGCCGCGTTCGAGTGTCTGGATACCTCCTGCACCGTCGCCGACATCTCCTGCATCGCCGTCGCCACCATCGCCGTCTGCATCTGCTGCGCCTCCGCGCCCCTCGCCATCTCCGCCGACGAGGCCGAGATCCCCTCGCAGGCCGTCGCCAGCTGCCGCGTGTTCTCCTGCACCTGCCGGATAATCCCCTGCAGCTTGTCCAAAAACGTGTTGAACCAGTGGCTCAGCTCCCCAATTTCATCCCCGGCCGTAATCGGAATCCGCCGCGTCAGATCGCCTTCCCCCTCCGCGATGTCCTTCAGACTCGCCGTCACCGCTTGCAGCGGACCCGAGACCCGCCGCTCCACCATGAGCGTCAACGCCCCCGCGCATGACGTCATCGTCAGAAACAAAATCATCCCCATCCACCGCTGCCGGTTCGTCCACGACGCCACGCTGTCCAGCTGCGCTTTGAAATCACCCGACAACGACGCCCTCAGATCCGCCAGCGTCGCCTCCATCTCCCGGTTCTCCCGCGCGAGCCCGGCCACCTGGCTCATCGTCTCTGCCGGCACATTCGCCCCGCCCGCCGCCATCACCCCATACACCGTCCGCGAACGCCCCGCCAGATCCCGAAAACGCCCCTCGACTTCGACCACCTGCTGCTTCCGCGTCGCATCGAAGGCCACCTCCCGCTCGGCCGACTCAAGGGCGCCCATTACCGCCTGCGCCGCCTCATCCGCCTTCCCCAACCCCCCCGCGTCCTGGGTCACCACCGCGTCCGACTCGGCCTTCGTCAGCTTCTGAAAAGACGCCCCCGCTTCCTGGCTCGCGAGCGTCGCCGGAAACAGCGACCCCGACGCCAGGTTCATGGCCTTCTCCGTCCGTGTCCCCGTCCACTGCACCAGCAGCAACAGCGCCAGATACCCCGCCCCGAGAATACCGATCGCCAGCCGAATCCTGGTCTTGATGTGCGCCACCTTCATGAACCCCCTCGGTTCCCAGTGCTTCCGGCTCACGGCGAATTGCCCGACTCTTAACGGACGGTGAGCACTTTCACTCCCGCATGCGGCGTCGTCGCGCTGACATACCCGATCGCCCCTTCGTTGTGCGCCACAAAGTCCACCTCCGCCGCATCCCCCTCGAGCGTCCTCGGCATCGACGCCTGACCGGAAAACACCAGACTCCGCCACCCTGCACGGTACGCCGCGTCGTTCTTCCCGATGTACACCTGCAGAAACTCCACGTGCGTCGTGCCCGCCTTCAGCAGGATGGGAACCACCCGCGTGCCGTCCCGCAAAATCGTCGCGCTCCCCGTAAACACATCGCGCAGATCGCTTTTCGAAATCTCGGTGGCCTTCACGCTCGGGTTCGCGATCACAATCACCTGCGCCTGCGCCCCTGCCGCCGATACCCATGCCGCGGCCACAGCCAGAAGAACAAAATGCAGCTTCTTCATGAGAATGTTCTCCTTCCCCCATCCATAAAAACGCCGGTCCCTAAAACGTGAAGCCAACCTTCGCCACCACCACCGCCGTTCGCGGCTTCATCCCGTTCGGATTGTCAAAGCCGTAGAACCCCACCCCGTTGCCATCGATAGAGTGCCCCTCCAGCTTCGCGTAGAAGTTGGCGTCGATGTCGTACCGCCCCGAAACCACCCAGTCGCGAAGAAAATTCGCCGGATTCGAGCCCTGCCCCCCCGTCACATCCACATCGTGCGTGTAGTACGCCCCCGCCTCGAGCTTCTCCGTTACGTGGTACCCGCCCATCGCAAACCACGCCCGCGTGTCCGATGGACTCAACGATGTCCCCGCACCCGCCACCGTCCAGGTGTTGTATTGCACCAGCTTCGTATACTGCCCCGACCCAAAGAACTTCCCCCTCTCGTATTCGCCGTAGTACGCCGGCCAGTACGCCAGCGGCTGGTAAAACGTACCATTCGTCAGCTTGCCGCTCGCGTTGTACAGCATCAGCGATCCGCCCACCTTCAGCCCCCGCACGGGCGTCGCCCAACGCACATCGAAGCCCGGCGTCTTGCCCCCCGGCGGCGCCGTAAAATTCAGCCCCGACTCCCGGAAGCTCTCCATATACCCGTCGTTCGCCGCGTAGTTGTAGTTGCCGTAATAGCCGCTGTACTCTATCCTCCCCAGCCGCGCCCCCAGCGCCACCTCCCCGTAGACCTCCATCCCCAGCTGCGACAGGTTCGTCGCCCGCCAGTCCACTGCATACACCGGCTCCGGCAACAGCGACCACAGGTATCCCGGGTCATAGTCCTGCGTGTCGTTATAAAGCCCCCACCGGATCTTCACCTTCCCCGCACGCATCCCCAGCCACGGCTTCCACCGGTAGTCGCCCAGCGCCCAGTCCACGTCCACGTCGTCCCCGCCGAACGCCCCCAGCCGCGTGTAATGGAGCTGAATCCCCGCCCGCAGCTTATCGCTCACCTGGTCGTTCAGGTTCACCGCCGCTTCCGTCCATCCCGTGCTTCCCGAACGCGTATCCATCCCCAGATAGTTATTGTTGTTGCTCGCCACAAACGCCTGGGTCGCAAATCCATGAATCTGGATATTCCCGTCCCCCAGGTCCTGCCCCTGCGCCCCCGCGCCCGCGCTCAAAACCAGCAACGCCCCCATCACCGCCAATCCGCGCATCGACTCTCTCCCCATGGCGGCTTCCCCCAGGACGCGAGCCGGCCATGCCTGTTTCATCGGCGAAGGATGCGGTCAGGTTAATCCCGCGAAATGCTTGAGGCTGCTCGGCTGGACCCGGCCGCCCCAGGTGGGCATAAGGTCCCTTTCCCAAATCAACAGGGAGGGCCCTTCAACCAATTGAGGCCACCAGGACGCCGCGCAATTCACTTCAGCCCGAGCCTCAATTTTCACCTTCCTTTGTTATCCTGATTTTCGTTATGCCTTCGAAACACGAGCTCCTATCGACGCCCATCCGCCACATTGACATCAAGCAGCACGACGTCGTCGCCCTGGTCGACGCCATGCACTCGATGGCCTACAGCTCCCGCGATCTCGCCCGCGCCGCCTCCATCTACGAGCGCATGCTGCGCGACCAGGATTGCGGCGTCATCCTCTGCCTCGCCGGCTCGCTGATCTCCGCGGGGCTGAAGCAGATCTTTGTCGACCTCATCCGCAATAACATGGTCGACGCCGTCGTCTCGACCGGCGCCAACATTGTCGACCAGGATTTCTTCGAAGCCCTCGGTTTTAAGCACTACATCGCCGACGAACTCTACAAGTCCGGCACCCAGGACGGCGAACTCCGCGAGCTCATGATCGATCGCATCTACGACACCCTCATCGACGAGGAAGAGCTGCGCCTCTGCGACGAAACCACCGAGAAGGTCGCCGACTCGCTCCCACCCCGCCCCCACAGCTCCCGCGAATTCATCCGCGCCATGGGCGCCTGGCTCGAACAGAACGGCAAGACTCCCGAAAAAGGCGGCGTCGACTCCATCGTCTACTCGGCGTATCAGAAAGATGTCCCCATCTTCTGCCCCGCCTTCAGCGACTGCTCCGCCGGCTTTGGTCTCGTCGCCCACCAGCACAAGCGCCAGGACAAGCCCAAAGTCTCCATCGACTCAGCCAAAGATTTCTACGAGCTCACCCAGCTCAAGATCGCCAACCCCACCACCGGCCTCCTGATGATCGGTGGCGGCGTTCCCAAAAACTTTGCCCAGGACATCGTCGTCGCTGCCGACATCCTCGGCAACGAAGCCCCCATGCACAAATACGCCATCCAGATCACCGTCGCCGATGTCCGCGACGGCGCCCTGTCCTCGAGCACTCTGAAAGAAGCCAGCTCCTGGGGCAAAGTCGACACCACCTTCGAGCAGATGGTTTACTGCGAAGCCACACTCGCACTCCCACTCGTCACCGGATATGCCTGGCACAAGAATGCCTGTGCCGGCCGCCGCGAACGCCGTTGGAGCCGCATCCTCGACCCGGTCGCCGTTTAACCGGGAACCGGGTCCAACTCGTTCCAAAGCTGCACTCGGTCACTGACGTAACACCAAAGTGGCATTGTGGCTGCTGGTGCGCGTGGATTTTGCTGTCGGAACCCTTTCCCGCTCTCCTATACTGACCCTAAAGCCCTTTAGACTGAAAAGGGAAGCAAATCCCCCCGTTTCCACGGAATCGAGTTGTGACCCGATTCAACAACACCCGTACCGTAACAAGAGCCTTTGTCATCGCTCTCGCCTTCTCCCTCGTCGGAGCGATCATCCTCGCCCGGTTCGGTAGTCCGCCAACACAAAACCATCCCTGGATATTCTGGTTCGCCGCCTTCTGGACACTAGCCCAGGCCCTCCTCGTCGGTATCGCCATTTCCAGCTTCAGCGCCGCATTACGAGAAAGACAAGGTGAGCGCCAGTTGCAGCGCGTCGCCCGCCTGCACCAAAGCATCCTCGATTCAGCCGGACCCATGATGATCGCCTGCGACCTCAGCGGTCGTATCACCCTCTTCAATCCGGCCGCCGAACGCATGCTCGGCTATCGCACCAATGAGGCCCTCGGCAAGCTCTCTGCCCCCGAACTCTTCCCGGAGAGCGAAATGGCCCGCGTGGGCGAGCAACTCGCGCTCTCCATGCCGCCCTTCAGAACCAACCCTGAGGTGCCCGCCGATACCGCGCCCAGCCTCCTTCCTTATGTGCGCTACGTAGCCACCTTCCCTGCCAGCCGCGTCCGCGGGTTCGAGATGCGCTATCGCCGCAGAGACGGCAGCACCTTCCCCGCCATGGTCTACCTCTCCGCCGCGCGTTCTTCCTCAGGCGCCGTCGAAGGCCTGGTTTCGATCGCCGTAGACCTGAGCGCCACCCGCCGCGCCGAGCATGCTCTGCGCGAAAGCGAAGCCCGCTACCGCGACCTCTTTGACAATTCCGCCGAGATGATCGCCACGCTCAGTCCCCGCGGCCGTTATCTCTACGTCAATCCCTCGTGGCAAGCGCTCTTCGGAATGGACTCCTCCCAGTTCGAGTCGCTGATCGGATTCGAATCCCCTTTCCCCCCGGAAGTCCAGGCCGAGGCCGCCGCCCTCTTCCACAAAGCCCTCCACGGTGTCCGCGTCGAGCACCATCCCCTCCGTCTGCAGAACTCCGCCGGCGAAAATGTCGAGGTCGAGGCCAGCCTCAGCTGCCGCCGCGAAGAATCCGGCCCCGTCTCCGTCCGCTGCATCTTCCGCGATGTCACGCAGCAGAATCGTCGAGAGCGCCGCCTCCGCATTCAGCTCGTGGTCAGCCAGATCATCGGTGAAACCACTTCCATGGACGAGGGCCTCAGCCGCGTTCTCGAGGCTCTCTGCAATACCTTCTCCTGTGAGTTCGCCGCTCTCTGGACCGTCGACGAGACCCAGCATTACATCCGTCCCCGCATCTCCTGGTGCGCGCGCGGCCGCAGCAGCGAGGATTTTCTCCACGAAACCCAGGCCATGGTTCTCTCCCGGGGCCAGGGCTTGCCCGGTTCCGTATGGTCTCTCGGCAAACCCACCTGGATTTCCGACGTGCGCCAGCATCCGTCCTTTCTCCGCCGCACCGCCGCTCGCCTCAACGGCTACATCTCCGCGTGGGCTGTTCCTGTGCGCGTTGGCAACCAGGTCATCGCTGTCGTCGAGTGCTTCTCCCGCCAGTTCATGCGAGAGGACCCTGACCTCATGGCCACAGTCGAAACAGTTTGCGGTTCGGTCGGTCAATTCATGGCGCGCGCCGGCCAGGAGGCGCGCGTTCGCACCCTCGACCGGCAGAAGGCCGTGATCTTAAATTCCGTCGCGGACGGCATCATTGGCGTCGATTCCGCCAACCGTATCGCCTTCGCCAATCCCGCCGCCGCCCGCATGATGGAACGCACCGAGTCCGAGCTCATCGGATGCAAGGTCCACGAGCTTCTTCACCCTCCCGCATCTGGCTGTGACGCAAATTGCCTCACCCACCGGGCCTTCCAGACAGCCGAAGGCGCCTCCGGCCAGGATGTCTATTTCCGCGGCAACGGGCGCAGCTTTCCCGTTGAATTCTCGCTCATGCCCATGGTTGAAGAAGGCGCGCCCGTCGGCAGCGTTCTCAGCTTCCGCGACATCAGCCAGCGCTACGCCCTTGACCACATGAAGGATGAGTTCATCTCCACCGTCAGTCACGAATTGCGAACCCCCCTGACCTCGATCCGCGGCGCGCTGGGCCTTCTCTCCGCGGGACTGCTCGGCGACGTCAGCGAAAAGGCCACCAGCCTGTTGCGCATCGCCGTTGCCAATTCCGATCGGCTGGTCCGCCTCATCAACGATATTCTCGATCTCGAACGAATGACCTCCGGCCGCGCACCCCTCGCCTTCCGGCGCATTGCCCTTGAAGAGCTCCTTCACCAGGCCATCGACACCATGCAGCCGGTCGCCGAGTCCGAAGACGTCCATCTCTATTGCGATTCCACATCCGTCTTCATCGAGGCCGACGCCGACCGTCTGCTCCAGGTCATGACCAACCTGCTGAGCAACGCCATCAAATTTTCACCGCGCCGCTCCACCGTGCGCATCGCCATCGTGCACGCAACCGACGGGGTCACCATCAGCGTCATCGATGAGGGCCGCGGCGTTCCCGCGGATAAGCTTGAGAGCATCTTCGACCGGTTCCAGCAGGTGGATGCTTCCGATTCCCGCCAGAAGGGCGGCACCGGCCTCGGTCTCGCCATCTGCCGCACCATCGTCCACCAGCACGGCGGCCGCATCTGGGCCGAACAAAACGGCGTCCGCGGTGCCATCTTCCGCTTCTATCTACCCGAGCGCGCTTCTCTTTCACCTTTAGCGGAAGAGGACACCCAAAATCAATTCGTACACAAACTGGGATAAAAGATATGTCCAGGCAGAAATCAGGATAAGAGATGTCGCGACGCGTTCTAATTATTGATGACGAAGAGGATATTCGGGAAGTCGCAGCCCTCAGCCTTGAAACCGTTGCCGGCTGGGACGTCCTGGTCGCCGGATCCGGCGCCGCTGGCATTATCAAAGCCCGCGAAAATCGCCCCGACGCCATCCTCCTTGACGTCATGATGCCAGGCATGGACGGCCCCACCACCTTCCGCGAGTTGCGCTCGCTGCCCGAGACCGCCGACATCCCTGTCATCCTGCTCACCGCCAAAGTCCAGGCCGCCGACCAGAAACGATTCTCCGACCTCGGCGTCGTCAAAGTGATGTTCAAGCCCTTCGACCCGCTGGTCCTGGCCAGGGATATCGCAGCAACACTGGGGTGGCAAGAGATATGAGCGACGACCCTGCCGCGAAAATCGCTGCACGGTTAGCGGAGATATGGCGTACCACCAGGCCCACCGTTCTCGAACGCGTCGCCCTGTTACAGGCTTCCTGCGAAACCCTCTCCCGGAATCCCGCCGATCAGGACGCCAGAAACCAGGGCCGTGAAGCTGCCCACAAACTCTCCGGCGTTCTCGGGGTCTTTGGATTACCGCAGGGCAGCGAGCTCGCATCGGCGATAGAAGAACTGCTCGCCGCCGAAGAGCCTCTCACTCCGGCAGACCTGTCCAACATGCGCGAACAAATAGCCAAGCTCGACGCCGTCATAGCATCGAAAGAACCCTCATGAAGTGCTTTTTGGATCGCCTTTGGTGCATTTCACGCCATCCCGCTCACCAGCGCCAGGCTCCCACCCTAATCCCTAATCACTAATCACTAATCCCTGTTATCACGCCCACACCAGACACTCCGGCTTCGAGATCGGAAAGCTCTTCCCCGTCTCCCCCAGCTTGCCCGTCTTCTCATCCCGCGCAAACGCCGCGATAGCATCCGAATCCTGATTCGCCACCAACACCCACTTCTCCGTCGGGTCGAGCGCAAGATGCCGCGGAATCTTCCCGCCGCAGGAACTTCGAGCCAGCATCGTCAGCTTCCCGTCCTTCGGGTCGACCGAGAAACTCACCAGGCAGTCATAGTCGCGATTCGTGGCATAAGCGAACCGCCCGTTGCGCGTAATCACGATGTCGTCGCCCCGCGTGGCTCCCTTGTAGTCCTCCGGAATCAGGCTGACCTTCTGCATCGATTGGAGCGTGCCCTTCTCCGCATCCCAATGCAGCACCTCCACCTGCGAAATCAGCTCGTGCACGCAGTACGCGAACCGTCCGTTGGGATGGAACCGCAGCGCCCGCGGCCCCGAACCTGGCGCCGCATTCCATTGCGCCGGCTCATTCGCCATCAGCTTCGCGTTCCGGTCATCGAGGTGATAGATGCGAATGCAGTCCAGCCCCAGATCGTTCACCAGCAGGAAGCGGTCGTCCGGCGAAGCTGTCACGCGATGCGCGTGCGGCCCATCCTGCCGTTGCGCATTCGGTCCATGCCCCTTGTACTGGAAATGCGACACCGGATCGCTGATCTGCCCGTCATAGCTGATCGAGAACGAAGTCGCGCTCCCACCGTTGTAGTTAGCGCAGAAAGCAGCTCGTCCCAGGTGGTCCAGCGCCACATGACATGTGCCAGCGCCAAGCGACAGCACCTCATTGATAGGCTTCAGCCGCGCGTCCGCATGGTCGATCGCAAACGCGCTCACCGCGCCGCTGGCCTGCCCCTCGAAACTTGCTATTTCGTTGGCCGCGTAAAGATACTTCGCGTCCGCGTCCACAACCAGAAACGTAGGATTATCGCTCTCCGCCGCCAGCCCGGCAGCCGTCAGCTCACCCATCTCCGGATCCCACCGATACGCGTAGATTCCCTTGCTCCCCGCGTCCGTTCCCGTCCCCACAAACAGCAGCCGCCGCTTGGCTTCCTCGCCGGCCTTCGACCACATTGTATGAACGGCCGCCGGAGCGACCGCGGCCATCCGCAAAAATTCCCGTCTGTTCAGTCTTGTCATGGCTCTCGTCACGCCCCGCCCTGCGGCGACAGCTTCGCCTTCACCAACTCGCTTAGCTGCTTCCCATCCGCGCGAACCCCCGCCTCCTGAATCCGCGCCTGCACTGCCTTCATCGCCGCGCCCATATCCCGGGGCCCAAAGCTCGCCCCAGCCAGCGCTTCATCCACGAACTTCTTAAGCTCTTCTTCACCCAGTGCCTTCGGCAGATAGCTCTCAATCAGGACAATCTCCCGCGCTTCCTTCGCCGCCAGTTCCGGGCGATTCCCCTTCGTGAACTGTTCTATCGAATCCTTCCGCTGATTGATCATCGTGCGAAAAACCTGTTGCGCTTCGGCATCCGTCAGCGCGGAGCGCTTCTCGATCTCCCGGTTCTTCAGCGCCGCCTTCACCATGCGCAAAGTACCCGTCCGCTCCACATCGTGCGCCTTCATCGCCGCCACCATATCGTGATCGATTTGCTTTACCAGCTCCATCTCTGCGCCTCTCTCGTGTTATTCAAACCCCCTCATTATAGGTAGAAGGTCGAATGTTCACCCGTTCTAAAATGGTGTACGAGGTTTCATTTCATCATGATTCGCAAGACGCGTCTGTTTACCCCGGGCCCGACTCCCCTGCTCCCCGCCGCGCAGTTTGCCATGGCTGCCGCCGACATTCACCACCGCACTCCTGAATTCCGAGCCCTCTACGAGCGCGTGCTCGCCCAGCTGAAAGTCTTCGTTGGCACGAAGAACGACGTCCTGCTCCTCGCCTCCTCCGGTACCGGCGCAATGGAGGCCTCCGTCTCCAACCTCACCTCGCCCGGCGACCGCGTCCTCGTCCTTTCCGCCGGCAAATTCGGCGAGCGCTGGGAATCTCTCGCTAAGGCCTTCGGCTGCCAGGTCGATCTCGTCAGCGCACCTTACGGCGACACCATTTCTCTGGATGAAGTGAAGAAAGCCCTGCACCCCGACACCCGCGCCGTCTATGTCCAGGCCACCGAATCCTCGACCGGCATCCGTCACGACGTGAAGGCCATCGGCGCGCTCCTCAAGAGCTCCGCCAGCGATGCTCTCTTCATCGTCGACGGCATCACCGGCCTCGGCACCACCCACCTCGATGTGGATGCCTGGGGCATCGATGTCATCATCGGCGGCTCGCAAAAGGCCGTCATGATCCCGCCCGGCCTCTCCTATCTCAGTCTCAGCGATCGCGCCTGGAAAGCCGCCGAAACCTCGAAGAACCCCCGCTACTATTTCGATCTCCGCAAGGAGCGCAAGAACGCGCAGAAGGGCGAGTCGTCCTACACCCCAGCCGTAGCCCTCATCGCCGCGCTCGGCGCAGCACTCGACTACATCGCTTCCCAGGGCGGAGGAGATCTGGCAGCCGGCCGCGATGCCCTCATCGACAACGCGGAAACCTGCGCCGCCATGACCCGCGCCGCCGTCCAGGCACTCGGCCTCTCGCTCTTCGCCCCTGCAGCTCCCGCAGCCGCAGCCACTTCTGTGCTTACACCCGAGGGCGTCGATTCCGGCATCGTCGTCAAAGAGCTGAAGCGCCGCTTCGCCGCTATCGTGACTAACGGCCAGGGCGAGATGAAAGGAAAAATCTTCCGCATCGCCCACATCGGCCTCTTCGATTACATGGACACCATCGCCATCATCGCTGCGCTCGAACAGGTCGCTGCCACTTCGCTCAACCTGCCCGGATTTACCTTTGGCAAGGCTCTCGCGGCCGCCCAGCAGGTCTACGCTGAGCTGCCTGCAGAAGCCGCCAAAGTCAAAGCAGTTCCGGAAATGGTTCCTGCCTGAGCCTGCAACGCTGCCCGAGCGTTGCAGCCACCACGAAAGGTGAAAATGAAAGTAGTCCTTGCGGAAAAAGTCTCTCCGGCGACCCTCGCCGTCTTCCAGGCCGAATCCGGTTGGCAAGTCCTCACCCACGATCAGGTGAAGAGCCTTCCCGAAGCCGTAGCCGATGCCGACGCCCTCGTCGTGCGCTCGGCCGTGCAGGTCGATGACGCCTTGATGGCCGCTGCCCCCAAACTCCGCGTCATAGGCCGCGCCGGTGTCGGTGTCGACAACATCGATGCCGAAGCCGCCACGCGCCGCGGCATCGTTGTCATGAACACCCCAGGCGCCAACGCCATCGCCGTTGCCGAGCTGGCCCTCGGCCTCATGATCGCGCTCGCCCGCCAGATTCCCCGCGCCGACTCCACCATGCACGCCGGCAAGTGGGAGAAAAAATCACTCCAGGGCTCAGAGCTTCGCGGCAAAAAACTTGGCATCCTCGGCCTCGGCCGCATCGGCCTTGAAGTCGCCCGTCGCGCCCGCAACTTCGGCATGGAGCTCTTCGGCCACGACCCTTTCGTCTCCGCCTCCATCGCCCGCGAAAACGCGATCCGCCTCGTCTCCGCCGAAGAGCTTTTCACTCTCTCCGATTACCTCACCCTCCACGTCGGCCTCACGCCCCAAACCGAAGGCATCGTCAACGCCGCCTCGCTCGCCACCATGAAGAAGGGTGTCCGCATCGTGAATTGCGCACGCGGTGAGCTCGTCGTCGAAGCCGATCTCGCCGAAGCCCTCAAGAGCGGCCACGTCGCCGGAGCAGCCCTCGACGTTTTTCATGAAGAGCCGCCCAAAAACTCCCCATTCGCCGCGCTCGAAAACGTGATCCTCACCCCCCACATTGCCGGCTCCACCGGCGAAGCCCAGGAAGCCGTCGGCATTCAGATCGCGCTCCAGGTCCGCGAATACCTCAAGTCCGGCGTAGCGCAGAACGCCGTCAATCTCCCCTCGCTCAGCCACGAGGAGTATGAAGAACTCGCCCCCTGGATGACACTCGCCGAGCGCCTCGGCACCTTCCTCGCGCAGGTTCCCCGCGGCTCCATCGACAGTATCCAGATCACGTATCACGGCAGGCTCGCCGAAACCAAAACCGAGCTCATCCGCAACTGCGCCATCGCCGGCGTGCTCGGCCACCTCGAACAGGTCAACCGCATCAATGCCGCCTCCGTCGCCGCCGAGCGCGGCATTCGCCTGCACGAAGAGAAAAAGGAAGCGCCCTCGGGCGCCGCCGGCAGCGTGCTTCAACTATCCCTGCATACCAGCGAAACCAGCATCTCCGCTTCGGGCGCCATCCTCCACGGCGACTCGCCCCGCCTGCTGCACCTCGACGGCATCGACATCGAAGCCCCGCTCCAGGGCACACTCCTCACCATCCGCAACCGCGACGTCCCCGGCGTCATCGGCCGCGTCGGCACCATCCTCGGCGAGCACAACGTCAACATCGCCAACTTCGCCTTAGGCCGCTCCAACGGCCACGATGCCACTCCCGCATCCGCCATAGCCGTCGTCCAGATCGACGGAGAAGTCACCGACGCCGTCCTCCGCGAACTAAGAGCCGTCCCCGCCATCACCGGCGTGCGGCTCGTAACGTTGTAGGGCAGACCGGAAGTGTCGATCATAGATTGAAGCAAGCCGCACGCTCCGGTTCCCTGCACCATGTACCTGCACCCTGCCCCTCAGTGCTTCACCCACCCAACCATCCCCGCCTCAAAGCTCCGCCGATCCAGCCGCGGCAGCTCCCGCCCCACACGATGCGGAAATAAGAGATAGTGCCGAGCCGCAATCAGCAGCTCCGGCACGCACCACACATCTTCCTCCGAAGTCATCCACCCCTCGCCGTCCAGTCGCGCAAGATTCACGGGCCCCGCGTAAGCCCGCAGCGTCCTCTCCCCGCGCAGATTGTAGTAGTGCTCGAAGTAGCTCATCGCCAGCTCACGCAAGGTCCTGTAAACCGGCGCGCGAAAGCGCAGCCCCGCAAAGTTCGACTTCGCAATCCCTCCCCACAACCCGCGTTCTCGATACAAAGCCACCACGTGATCGTCATCGCGCACGCCCTCAAGATCCATCAACAAAACCGGCCGCCCCTGCACCCGCAGCGCCGCCGCGGCCACCAGCGCCCCCTCCATGCAATGTCCCTTGCGCTCCCGCAGCACCCTCTGCGGAGACCACGCCGTATCCGCATACTGATATGTCAGCTCATCGATAAACTTCTGGATTCGCGCCGGAGTTTTCAGCCCCCGCAGCGTGCGCAAATCCCCGGGCGACATGCCCAGACTCAAAGCGAGGCCTGGTCCACTGCCTCCGCCCATCCGCCGCCCCCCACTCCTCAACCCTCTCCCACCCTTCAAAGCCAACGCCGCAACTCCCCCAGGAAATTGCGCCGATTATAAAGGGTTCAATCGCAGGAGGCGTCCTTCTCCCGATCAAGGCCTCACCAGATCGGACTCTGTGCTCTCTGTGTCCTCTGTGGTGAATGGTCCGTCTCCCCGTGTCTTCGATAGCGAGTAACCCGTTTAAAATAGAAACAGCGTCACCCCCAGAGGAACCAGTGCCCCTTTACGAATACCGCTGCAAAAATTGCGGCCATCAATTTGAGAAGATTCAGAGCTTCAGCGCCCCGGATGAGAAAGAATGCCCAGTCTGCCACGGCCCGGTCGAGCGCCTCATCTCCGCCTCTGCCGCCCACTTCAAAGGCTCCGGATGGTATGCCACCGACTACGCCTCGAAATCCAGGCGGTCCGAGATGAAAGCCTCCGCCGACGGCGACAGCAAATCCTCCGAGACGAAATCCGACGCTAAGTCCTCCGACACAAAATCCGGGGACAAACCCGCTGCCACTTCGTCTGACTCCGGACCCACCTCATCGAGCACGCCGTCAACAAAGAGCGATTAGCAAGCCGAACCGCTAAGAGCTGACAGCTAAGAGCTGGAAGTTCCCAGCAAACGGCTCCCTGCTAAGAGCTGATTTCCACCTGCCCCTGTAACTCCGTCGCCAACTGCTCCCACTCGCTATTGAGCGAGGCCTGCAACTCACGCAGCGCGCTCAGTTCCGCGGACAGCCGTAGTGTCTCATCCTGGCTGATGTAGACCGACAGCGCCTGCTCTGTCTCCGCCACCGAACTCTCAACGCGCGGAATCTCCGCCTCCACAACTGCCAGACGCTCCTGCATCCGACGCAGCTTGATCGGATTCACCCGCCGCGCTGCCTTCTCCGTCCCATCTGTAACCGCAACCGGCACAATCTCGACGACCGGTTCCTCAGCGGCCACAGTCGCCGCGGCCAAAGCCTGCGCCCCACCTTCCTTCCGCCACACAAAGTCCTCGTAATTGCCCGGATACACATGAACCTGCGATCCGCGCGCCGGATCTTCGTTCCGCTCCACCTCGAAAACCTTTTGAGCCAGCCCATCGATAAAGTAGCGATCGTGCGAAACAAAAATCACGGTACCGTTAAACTTCCCAATCGCCTCCAGCAGCACATCCTTCGCGCGGAGATCAAGGTGATTCGTCGGTTCGTCCAGCAGTAGAAAATTCGCCGGACTCACCAGAATCCGCGCCAGCGCATACCGATTGCGCTCGCCGCCCGACAGCACGCCCAGCGTCTTAAAAACGTCATCGCCGGAAAACAGAAAACATCCCAACAAACTACGCAGGTCCTTCTCGGCAACCTTCGGTGCCGTCTTGCCAATATCGTCCAGCATGCGCGCGGCCGGATCGAGCACCTTGTACTGATCCTGCGCGAAGTACTCCGCAACCACATTGTGCCCGAGCTTTAGCGTCCCCTTCGTCGGCGTTTCCTGCCCCGATAGCAAACGGATCAGCGTCGATTTCCCCGCGCCGTTCACCCCCACCAGCGCAATCCGGTCCCCGCGCTCGATCGTAAAATTCACATCCTCAAGAACCCGCTTCTCGCCGTACTGCATCGACAGCCCGGCCACTTCAACCACCGCCCTGCCCGAAGGCGGCGGCTGCGGAAACGAAAAATGCGGCACCGGCTCTTCCAGCGGTATCTCGATCCGCTCAATCTTTTCGAGCTCCTTGATCCGGCTCTGCACCTGCTTCGCCTTCGTTGCCTGATACCGAAACCGATTGATGAAGACTTCCAGATGCTCGATCCGCTCGCGCTGGTTCTTGTATGCGGCTTCCAGCTGCGCCCGCCGCTCCGCCTTCTGGGTCAGGTACTTCTCGTAATTGCCGTGATAAAAATGCAGTCCCTTATTCCAGATTTCGATAATCTTGTTGACCGTCACATCCAGAAAATAACGGTCGTGCGAGATCAGAATGTAGCCGTTGGGCCACGCCACCAGATAATTTTCCAGCCAGTTCCGCGTCTCCAGATCCAGATGGTTCGTCGGCTCGTCCAGCAGCAACAAATCCGGCTTCTGCAGCAGTAGCTTCGCCAGCGCAACCCGCATCTGCCAACCGCCGGAAAATTCCTCCGTCCGCCGCGTCCAGTCTTCCTTCGCGAATCCCAGGCCAGTTAACACCCCACCCACCTGCGCATCGAGCGCATAAACATCGTGATGCCGCAGCCGGCCCTCCACCTCGGAAAAACGATTAGCAACCGCCGCATACTCGTCGCTCTTCGGATCCAGCTCCGACAGCCCATGCGCCAGCGTCTCGAATTCGCGCTCCATCGCCCGCAGTTCGTCAAAAACGCTCAGGCACTCCTCAAAAACCGTTCTCCCCGCCAGCGCCAGGCCATCCTGCGGCAGGTAGCCGATCGTCATCCCCTTCATCCGCTGCACGGAACCGTAGTCGAGCGAATCCATCCCGCCCAGCACCTTCATCAGCGTCGATTTGCCGGCGCCGTTCGCCCCCACCAGCGCGGTCTTCTCTGTTGGAGTAATCAGCCAGTCCGCATTTTCAAAAAGGAGTCGCGGTCCGAATCGTTTCCCCGCGCCCGAGAGCTGCAGCATTGCTCCATTTTATCGAACCAAAAATCTGGGAGACCCATCCCGCGTTGGACGTGATCAAGGTTGTATTGAGCGCGGCAACGACAAACAGCCCAAAGCCATCAGGGATGGCCGACCACGTCTCCGGCAATATTCCCGCTCAGCGATCCTTCCCCGCATTCCCATGCGCTTCGGCCGTCAACCGCGCCACCACCTCGTTAAGCGCATCTTCCCATCCAGGCAGCGCAACGCCGAATCTTTCGCGCAACAGCGCATTCGACAGGACGGAATTGCGCGGCCGCCGCGCCGGTGTGGGATATTCACTCGATGCAATGGCATCCACCGCTGGCCTCCGACCCTGAAGCAGGGGGCCGGCCCGCGCAAAAATCGCCCGCGCAAATCCGCACCAGGTCGTCTCACCTCCGCAACTCATGTGATAAAGACCGGCCCACGCGTTCGTCTCACCGAAATGTCCGGAGACAACCCCACCAACAATGCCCCGAGTGGCATCCGCCAGCGCATGCGACGTCGTCGGCGCCCCGTGCTGATCGTCCACCACCCTCAACCGGTCCCGCTCGCGCCCCAGCCGCAACATCGTCAGCAGAAAATTATTCCCGTGCGCCCCGTAAACCCAGCTCGTCCGAAAAATCAAATACCGTCCGCCCACACCCCGGATCGCTTCTTCCCCCGTCAGCTTGCTCGCGCCATAAAAACTCAGAGGAGACGGCGCATCCTCCTCCGTCCATGCTCCATGCTTCGATCCATCGAAAACGTAATCCGTCGAGTAGTGCACCAGCACAGCATCCAGTCGCCGCGCCTCTTCGGCCAGAACCCTCGCGGCCTCGCCGTTGATCGCCATCGCCGCGTCACGCTCCGTCTCCGCGCGATCCACCGCCGTATACGCGGCCGCGTTCAGAATCACCTCTGGCCCCACCCCCCGCACCATTTCTCGAACCTGATCCGGCACGGCAATATCCACCGACTCCCGGTCAACTGCCACAATCTCCCCGAAATCCGCGAAGCTCCGCTGCAGCTCAACACCCACCTGCCCCGCTGCTCCCAAAATCAAAACCGGCGCCCTGTTCACGGAAAAACCTCCGCCTCGCGCAGCGTCGCGCCCTTTCCGTCCTTCTCTGACACAATCACGTCCGCTTGGTTCACCGGCCACGCGATCCCAATTTCCTCGTCGTCCCATCGGATCGTCCGCTCACCCGCCGCGGAATAATAGTCTGTCACCTTATAGGCAAATCCAACCGTCTCCGTCAGCGCCAAAAAAGCATGCCCGAAACCCGCCGGGATCCACAGCATCTCGCCGCTCTCCCCCGTCAGTTCCACAGCAACATGCCGTCCGAAATAACGCGAACTGCGCCGCAAGTCCACGGCAACATCCAGCACTGCCCCATAAGCCACGCTCACCAGCTTGCCCTGCGGTTGGATCACCTGATAGTGAATCCCGCGCAGCACATTCTTCCTCGACACCGAGAAGTTATCCTGCACCCAGTGCTCCGGCAGTCCAGCTCCTTCCATCGCCCGCAGATTCCACGTCTCCCGGAACGCGCCACGGTGGTCGCGATAAATTGCCGCCTTCAACAACAGCACACCCGGCAGCGACGTCTCCTGAATCTTCATCCCGCATCCCCGGACGGAAAATAAGGTTCGCGCAGCAGTCCCAGAAGATATTCTCCATACCCGCTCTTGCGAATGGGCTCCGCCAGCGTCTCCAGTTGCTCCGCTGTGATGTGTCCCAGCCGGTACGCGATCTCTTCCGGACAGGCAATCTTCAGTCCCTGTCGTCGTTCCACTGTCTGGATGAAAAGTCCCGCCTCGAAAAGGGAATCGTGCGTGCCCGTATCCAGCCACGCCATCCCGCGGCTCATGATCTGCACATTCAGATCTCCGGTTTCCAGATACCGGCGGTTCAAATCCGTGATCTCCAGTTCCCCACGCTCCGACGGCTTCAATGAGGAAGCGATCTCGACAACCTGATTATCGTAAAAGTAAAGACCCGTCACGGCATATCGCGATCGCGGCGCCATCGGCTTTTCCTCGAGGCTGATCGCTCGGCCGCCGTTGTCGAATTCCACCACACCGTAACGCTCCGGGTCATGCACGGGATAGGCGAAAACCGTAGCCCCCCGCTCCAGCCCGGCAGCCTTCTGCAGCTGCGTCGAGAACGACTGCCCATAAAAAATGTTGTCGCCCAGAATCAGCGCGCTTGTGTCGGTTCCGATAAACTCGCGCCCGATCAGAAAAGCCTGTGCCAAACCGTCAGGGCTCGGCTGCACCGCATAGCTGATGTTGATCCCCCACCCATGACCGTCCCCTAGCAACTCGGCAAAGCGTGCCGTATCCGCCGGCGTGGAAATCACCAGAATGTCGCGCAGTCCCGCCAGCATCAGCGTGCTCAGCGGATAGTAGATCATCGGCTTGTCGTAAACCGGCAGCAGCTGTTTCGAAACAACGTGCGTGACTGGATAGAGTCGCGTGCCCGATCCGCCCGCGAGAATAATCCCTCTCATTGCGCCAGCCGCTCCCCATAGTTCTGCTCGATCCACTTCAGATACGATCCCGTGCGGATATCCTCAACCCAGGAAAGATGTTCGAGATACCACCGAACCGTGCGGCGCAGACCGGTCCCGAACTGCTCCGCGGGCGACCACCCCAGTTCGCGCGCCACTTTGGAAGCGTCGATCGCGTACCTTCGATCATGTCCCGGGCGATCCTTAACGAACGTGATCAGCTTCCGTCTCGATCCGATGCCGCTATCCGGCCGCATCTCATCCACCAGATCGCAGATCGTCGTCACCACGTCCAGATTCCTGCGTTCGCTGTTGCCCCCGATGTTATATGTCTCTCCCGGCCGTCCCCGCTCCAGAACAGCCCGGACAGCCGAACAATGATCCTCCACAAACAGCCAGTCGCGCACGTTCGCGCCATCGCCATACACCGGCAGCGCCTTCCCCTCAAGAGCGTTCAGGATCATCAGCGGGATCAGCTTCTCCGGAAACTGAAACGGCCCGTAGTTGTTGGAGCAGTTTGTGGTCACAACCGGCAACCCAAATGTGTGGTGATACGCCCGCACCAGATGATCTGAAGACGCCTTCGAGGCGGCGTACGGGCTGTTCGGCGCATACGCCGTCGTTTCCGAAAACGCTGCATCGTTCGGCCCCAGTGACCCATAAACTTCATCCGTCGAAACGTGCAGAAATCGGAATTCCCGCTTATCATCCTCGGAAAGTCCGGACCAGTAGCTCTTCGTCTGCTCCAGCAGAGTGAAGGTCCCATTGACATTCGTCCGAATAAAGGCGTCCGGCGCAACTATCGACCGGTCCACATGACTCTCCGCTGCGAAGTGCACAATCGCCCGCGGCCGATGCTCCCTCAACAACGAACCCACCAATTGCGCATCGCAGATGTCTCCTGCGATCAACTGATGCCGCCGATCACCCTTCAGCGACTCCAGATTCGCCGGATTCCCCGCATAGCTCAGCGAATCGAGATTCACCACCGACGAGCCAGCGCCCTCAACCCATCTCAGAACAAAATTCGACCCGATAAAACCGGCGCCGCCCGTAACCAGAATCGTGTCCTGAATCGCTTCATCCCCTGAACCGAAATATGTCCTGCCTCATCATGGTAAATGAGTACCGTGAAAGGACAACTTCCCGACTCTCATTTTTGAATGACGCCAGCCGCGAGTCGCTCCCAATGAAATTGGGTGCTTCTTCGAAAAATCAAAGCTACAGTGCGCTCCGTTCCCTGGGACTGGGAACCTGGGGGGCACTGCCAAATGACTTACTGCAATTACTCCGTATCGGAGCCGTCCGCCCATTCAGGCGATCCCGCTCAGGATCCCGAAACCAACCCCATTTATTGAAATAACGAACCGCCGACCGGAGATGATACCCCAGCAGTTTTCCGCTCCGGTAAGATCCCTTCGCGTATTCGTGCGTGACTGAAACATGCGGGTAGAACACGGTCTTGTAACAGCTCCCGATTCGACGGCACAGGTCCACGTCTTCCATATACATAAAGAACCGTTCGTCGAAACCTCCCACTTCCCGTAACGCTGATGCGCGAAGGAACATGAAGCACCCGGATAGACAGGGGACTTCCCGTTCCACCGTTAGGTCTATGTCCTGCATTTCATAAGCGCGCCAGCGCCTGCTGAGCCGCACCTCTCCGATCTGGCCGAGAAAACGTCTTAGAAACAAATCAAATGGGCCTGGAAGCAACTTGCACAGATGTTGTTCGGACCCATCGGGATAAAGTACGCGCGGCATCACAAGGCCTATCTCCGCATGCTCCTCCATAAACCCATAAAGCGCATCGAGCACGCCCGCTCCAAACCGAATATCCGGGTTCACAAGTAAATGATATTTGCCCGCGTGTAACAATTCTCTGATCGCGAAGTTGTTCCCTGCCCCAAAGCCAAGATTTTCGTCAGGATGGAAACAGCGCGCGCCTAACGCTGCGGCTGCTGCACATGCCTCTTCAGCGCCGCCGTTGTTTACCACCGCCCAGGCCGACAGTCCTGCTTCCCGCGACAGCGTGTCGAAAAGTGACGACACGTCGCTCACGGCATGCTGATACAGCACGATACTGGCCGTTATTCCTGCCGGCAGCACCATCCCCACCCTCATTTCGGCGCGACGGACCTTCTCCACCACCGCTTGACCGATTGCTGCCAGAGCTTCATGCGACCCCGTCGCGAGCAAACATCCGCTTCAATAGAAGCCAAAGGCTTATTCTAAAGTAAGGCTAACTCCATTTTTCATTTCCAAAACCGCAAGCTCATGCTCCTGGCTGATATTCCCGGCGACGCAAACGTTGAACCCCGCCTGGCAGTTAATACAGGATCGCATCGCCGTAATCAAGCCAGAATCTCAGATGTACCTCCCGATATCTCGTGGTGGAATATTGACATTGTAGGAAGATAGTCCATCGGCGATTCGAACCAGACGCAGCCATTGCTGCTAGGCGCGATTTCCCCCTGGCCGGGAGGAATACGGGAATACATGGCTAAAGAGACCAGCCAGCTCTTCTCGTTCTCGGAAATCAAAATTAGCGCGCCAGAGAATCCAGATCGCGACGAGCTCACCGATGGCAATGATAGCAACCTGAGCGGGCGGCGTGTGCAAAATCCGCGTCAACAACAGCGTCAACAGCAACGAAGGCACACAGCAGCAGATTGGTTTCAGGATGCATGTAAATATGAGGCGGCTACGGCTGAATTTCATGCTGTCGGTGCGCGGCATGCTGTTGGTGAAGTGCAGAATGACCCCGGCCCAGGCCCCCACCAGAGTCCCCAGTGCAACTCCGATGGCGCCAAGGTACCACGCGCCCATCACGCTGCATCCGAGGTTAACAACTCCCTCCCCCAGCGGGGAAACGAGCATACGCTGCTGCTGTCCGGCCCCAAATCCGATGGCCGCGTACGGCATCAGCGTCAGGCGGACGAATTGCGCTGCGACCAGTATGACCGCCAGCGGCAACGCGTGCCGGGCATAATCCACACCTACCCAAAGACGCAGAAATGGAGAAAGTCCAGCCACCAGCGGCAGTGTCAGCAGGCACAACACAGCAGTTCCGTAGCGGGTCGTTCTCAGCACGATTTGCCCAAGACGATCTGGCGCTTCCGTCGCGCTGATGCCGGAGGCGACTGGTATCAGTGTTGTGATGATCGCGGCGTGGGGCGCGGCCAGCATACTGCCTGCGGTGGCAGCCACCGCGTAATAGGCGGCGGAGTGGAAATCGAAGGCCGCCACCACCGGCATATCCATCCCGGTAATCAGCAGCGCTGCAAACTGCGTCGCGAACATGGCGACGCAGAAGCGGGAGAACTCGCTTATCGCCCGGCCTGTCAGGAATGCCCGGCGCAGAAGGCCACGCAGCCCCAGGCGCTTCCACGAGATCACATAGATGACACCCTGCAGCAAATTGCCAAATCCCATCCACAGTGCCATCTCCAGCAGTCCATGATGCCGCCATGCCGCCCAGCCAGCTCCTGCCGCCCCCGCCACCTTCCCCACGCTTCCGGCCAGCGCGTTGATGTGGTTCATCTGCAGGCCCAGAAAAGCGCCGGCAAAGGTGGAAAAAGGAAGGCTGATGGCCAGCGAGATTCCAATCACCAGCAGCGATTGCCGCGCCGCCGGCACAATCGAGGTTGGAATTCCATGGAAAAAGTGATCCAGCTGCCACGAACACACCACCGTTACTGCGACAGCAACCAGGGCTGCAACGGTGAGGATAAGCGCAGCGCTGCTCAGCGCCTGACCCATATAACGGCGATCCTGCAGTCCTTCCGCCCGAGCCACAAAACGGCCGATCGCCGACTGAATGCCGCTGTCGATCAGCGCGACGTAAGCCCCGATCTGCAGAATTAAAAACCACGTGGCGTAGGTGGGCTTATCGAGAACTCGCACCAGCAGCGGCGGCAGAAATAACACAATGGCCCACGCTGCCCCGGTGCGCGAAAGATTGGCCACGGCGTTGACGGCTACTTTGGAGAAGACTCCTGCACCATTCATCTCGAGATCCCGTTTTTGCGCTCTGCATTTGCACTCTCAGAAACGCCCAGTTATCTACAGGCGGCCTGTCATCGCGCAGAGGTCTCTGGTTGATGTGCGGGAAGTTATTCAGATCTTCTGGTGCCAGCGCGTCCCTTGAGAACTCGCCTCGTGACCATCCACCGTAACTCCCTCCCCTGGACACAGGCGCCATTGGTGGACGCGGAAGGAATCGAACCTTCAACCTGTCGATTAAGAGTCGAATGCTCTGCCAATTGAGCTACGCGTCCACGGTAGGTCGGCCGGGCGGGAAGCCCCGCGAGACGTGCAGATATCCGCCGCACCCTCATCAATATAGCACAGCAGTTTCGTGTCTCCTTAGGTCTCGCGGCTCTTCCCCGTCCCGGATTTCCGTCGGCGCAAACGCCCAAAACCTGTTCAGAAAGTGAACGAGAGACCGCCCTGGACGCATCGCGCAGCCTCTGCAAAATAGAGCGTGCTGCCATCACTCGAAACGAACGGCCGATATCCTTCCGCCAGCAGATTGCGAACATCTACCAATGCTTCAACGCCATTGGGAATCACTCGCCGATAGCGCAGCGGCTGCCGCACAATCAGACTCAGATAAGCGTCCGGAATTCCCGTGGCAAATGAATCGATTGGCGTCACCGTACGCGGCGGTTGCCAGCGGTACGACGCCTGCCATAGCGTCCCCGTGACCGCCACCTTGCCATGAACTGCCGTGCCATACATCGCTGTCTCATGCGCTTTCATGCCGCTAAGCTCCTGGCCCAGACTCTCTGAACGCGGCACAGCCTCACCCATCTCCAGCGCATCCCCCAGCCCCACATCGAATGAAATCCACGTGCTCCCGTTCACCCGCTGTTCCACTTCACCCAGCATCCCGTTGCCTGTGAAGCTCTCTCCGCTCGCGCGCACCAGATCGCTGGATTCGTCATACAGCAAATTGCCTCCGGCCCAATCCCCCGCCGAGATATTGCCGCCTCCGCTCACCACCGGATGCTCCACATGCTCGTGCCACGCGGCCACTTTTACGTGCAGCGCGCCATCGCTTTTCCCACCCGAAACTTCCTCGTCAAGGCCCTGTTCCAGCTCCAGCTTGCCCTCCCGTTCCGCCAGCACCGGTTCCACGGTGGATGCGCGGTCCAAGTCGTCCACCTGCCGGATTCCCGGCGCCGTGGACACGTGGTAGGAAACAAATTTACCCCCGCGCCTCACCGTTACCGCGGCAAAAGGATGATTCGCCAGCAACGTGTCTCCCAGATGAATGGCTTCGGTCTCGTCCCCAAACTCCGCCTGCACTGCCTCCCCAAAATTCAGCGTTTCCCCGGTGCGCATCTGGATCGCCTGCAGTCCCTGGCTCGTTGGACCTCCCGCTATATCCGGTCGAGCCTCTACCGCCGCCACCGTACGGAAGGTTCGTCCCGGCGCAAGCTGCTGCTCGTAGCCTGCCATCGCATTCAGAGCCGGCTCCTCAGCCTGGCTCAGATCGGCACGGAAGATCATCGCCCGTCCGTCGTCGGGAGCCCGCTCCATCTCAAAATCGTTGTGCACACCGCCATCTCCGAAGCCGCTCTCCCCGCCACGCACCGTCACCCGAGCCTTCAGTTCCGGCGCCGATCCGTCCCCGTTCGTCACCACCACCAGCGGACCATCCTGCAGCAGTCGCAGCAAAGGCCGATTCGCAGACAGTCGCAGCGTCCAGGTCCAGTCATCCTTCGGCTCATCGGCCGGTCGAGGCTTGGCTGGCAGCCACCGGAATGCCTCATACAAAGTGTCGAGGGTCAGATTCACCACCAGCTTCGACCCGCTCAACACCCGAAGATTCTCCCGCAGCGTGGGCAGGAATAAAGCGTCCGAAGCCTTCACCTCGTAGATCCCCGGGAGTACGGCATCCATGCGATAACGGCCGCGGTCGTCGGTAAAAACCTCGCTCACCACCGAAAAATCGGGCCGCAGCAATTCAACCTCCGCGCCCGCCTGGGGGATGCCGCGGCTGTCCCGCACTAAACCTGTAAGATTATTTGTCGATTGAGCGCTCGCCGTGCTTCCAGCCGCGCACAATGCCACGGCCAGGATCGGAATTACGCCGGATTTTGTGTTACGTCTGCTCACTGAATCAGTATCTGAGGTTTGCTCCTGGCCCTGCTCCCTGAAATTCTATCTACCCCGTGGCTCTTGTGACCACTGAGGCGCGTCTGTTCCGGGCCGCTCTTTCCCCCGAAAATCGTCCTTCTCCCTACTCCACCGTGAAGGGCGCCGACTGCGCGATCTGCTGTTGCGTCACATCATCTGACACGCTGATTTTCACAATGTACTTCCCAGGCTCCAGGCCTGCAAGGGGGAGGGTCTTTTCCAGAGTCAACTGATCCGAGTTGGTACTCAGCTTCTTCGAGTCTTCCTGAGCATCCAGAATCGATTTGTTCGTCGTCGTATTCAGAATCTGATAACTGATCCTGACGTTATTCTGTTTGCTCTTCTCGTCCAGGCCGAGATTATAAACCTGCATCCAGAAATTCAGATTCTGATCCCGGTGGAACATAGCCGGAGCCGCCGGGTTGGTCGTCACCCGCGGCCGCACATACGTGTTCCCGATGATGAACGACCCCGCGCCAATGTCCTTCGAAGGCACACGATGCATCGAGTCAGCCAGAATCAGCGAAGATGCTGCAAGCCGATCGTCGTCGTACCGCGGAACCGTAATCGCCTGCGCCCACACTCCAACGTGATCGGGATTATTCACATCCTTAATCGCGATGTCGATACGATACCGCCCAGGGCGCAACGGAAATGCCTTCCAGTAGAGCGATGCGTTGTTGAGGGTTCTTGGCAGCAACTCCGCAGGCTCCTCTACCTCGACCGGCTCCTCAAAACTCTGCACCACTCGATCCGTAATCGTCGAAACTCGCCCGATGATCGTGACATCGCCCTTCGAAACCCCATCCTTGGTATTGAACGTGATGTCCCGGTTCCTGATCTGCAGCGTGATCGGCACCAGCACCGTGTCGTCCGTTACTTTTACAAAGTCGGTACGCACCTCGAAGGGGAAAAACGGTCCGTTCAACACCTTGTGGCTCGACAGAAATTCCGCCAGGCCGAGGTCCTTGAACTTGATCTCCGGCGGCGCTTCCAGTTTCGCCATCAGCTCCATGCGGTCGAATTGCTTCGTCTGATTCGTCGACGAATTCGGTCCAGGTCCCAGATCTTCAAGCCCCCCCTTGAACCGATCGGACTTCTTCGCCATACCCATCTGTTCATACAGAGTCTGGCCCGCGTTGGGAACGTGCAGCAGCGCGTCTTTCTCAGAGCGGTCGATCGTCATGTGGTAGTCCCCGCACATGCACGGATCCACAAACTCAATATCGATGTTTTCCCCGATCCCTTCGAGGTACCGGTAATGCCAGGTCTCAAATGGGTAAGTGGATGTCTCTCCGCCGCCTTCTTCGAGAGGTCGCTCGTAATTGCCGCCGCTGGGGTGCGAATCCGTGCTGTCAGGCGGCCCGAACGCAATGTAAATGTGCCCGCGATCCGTCATCCATCCCGGCTTGCCCGCGGCATAGTGCTCGTTCGCGTAAGCAATCCGCCGATAGTGCTCCTCGCGGAATTCGTTCTCCGGCGAATCCGGGTTCGGATTCCGCCGCCGCCAGAAATTCTCGATAAAGGCGTCCCGCTCTTCATCGTTGCTCAGGCTCAGGAAGGCCTTCTTCTCCTGGTCCGTAATGATCCAGCGCACATCCTCGTCCAGCCATTTCCGGTAGGCTGACTCCAGCTCGTGGTGCAGCTCCTTCTGCTGCCTGAACCGCTCCTTGTCGGAAAGCTGCCGCTTCAGCGGATCCTGATTGTCCTGTCCGTTACTTCCCTGTGAACTTTGCGCCGAGTCCGGGACCGGTGCCGGCGGCTGCGTCTGTGCATGGACCGCCACGCACGCCGTCCCAGCCATCATGGTCATCAGAATCGCGAAATGGAGGGAGAATCGATTCCAGGACATACGACGATGTTACTCCTTAGGAGACAACGCTCATTCTACGAGCCCCGAGCAGCCCTTTCAAGCATTTCCTTGCGTTGCCGAACCCTGCCCCCAGAACCTTCCCTTTGCCCGATTACATAAGACGAGTCGCCCCTCCCACCTGTTATCATGTTATGGAATCTTTCTCGGCAACTTTACTGTCGCCCGTGCGAACGCCCGAAATCCCGGAATCACCCCCGTTCCGGCTCAACGGACTCGCCCGCATGAAAGATTGACCTGGCCAGATCGCGTCGCCGGGAAAACGGCGGAACCGCCGCCAACGGAATTGCGTAACCCTCGCGAAGGAACAACTGCCTTGAAAAAGATTCTGATCATCGTCGCTGCCGTTCTCGTTCTTGCCGCGGTTGTGGGGCTCACTGTCGTTCGGGCTCAGTCCGGCTACACCAAGGTCCTCATTGGCACAGTCGCCAAAGAAAATCTCGTCTCCGTGGTCAGCGCCACCGGCCAGATCAGGCCCAAGACCTACGTCAACGTTGGCGCTAATGCCATGGGCCGCGTCACCCGCTTCTACGTCAACGAGGGCGACCACGTTAAGAAAGGTCAGATCGTCGCCACCATCGAAAACGTGCAGCAGGAAGCCAACGTCGCGGCGCAGCAAGCCACGATCGACGCCGCCAAAACCGACATCAATTCCTACATCGCCGCGGAAAAAACCGCCCAGGCCAATGTCGACCACGCCAAAGCCGACCTCGAACAGAAGAAGCTCGACTTCGATCGCGCTAAGGCCCTCTTTCAGGCCCAGGTCATGTCCAGGCAGGATTTTGACGCCAAAAAGGCCGCCTACGATCTCGATGTCGCCACCCTCTCCCAGGCGGACGCCGGCCTCGCTCAAGCCAGGGCCCAAACCGCCTCCGCCCGCGGCCACCTCCAGACCCAGGTTGCCGATCTGCGTGTCAACCAGGACCTCCTCAACCGCACCATCGCCGTCGCCCCTTTCGATGGCATCGTCACCAACGAACCCGTCCGCCAGGGTGAAATGGTCGTACAGGGCATCCAGAACACCGAAGGCTCGACCCTCATGACCCTCGCCGACATGTCCATCATCACCGCCGAAGTCAAAGTGGATGAGACCGACATCGTCAATGTCAAAAACGGTCAGGAAGCCGACGTCACCGTCGATGCCGCTCCTGGCAAAATCTTCAAAGGCCACGTCACCGAAGTCGGCGACCAGGCTCTCCTTCGCTCCTCCGGCGTTGCGACCAGTCAATCCACCAGCGGCGTCGAAGAAGCCAAGGACTTCAAGGTCGTCGTCACTCTCGACGCTCCATCCGACGAGTTGCGCCCCGGTCTTTCCTGCACCGCGAAGATCACCACGGCAAAGAAGGATGACATCGTTGCAATTCCCATTCAGGCGCTCACCATGCGCGATCCAAAGCAGCTCAAGGCCGGCTCAGCCTCCCCATCCTCCACGGTCTCTGCAGCCACCAATAATCCCCAGCAGCCCTCCAACCAGGTGCAGGGCGTCTTCGTGGTCACAAAGTCCAACGGCAAAGATCGCGTCCACTTCGTTCCCGTCACCACCGGCATCACCGGCGCCACCGACATCGAAGTCACCGGTGGCATCAAGTCCGGCGACCGCATCGTCACCGGCACCTATCACGTGCTGCGCGACCTGAAAGAAGGAGCCCTGGTCAAGCAGGACACTACGCTCGCAGCTCCCCAGACATCCAGTTCGTCCTCCTCATCGTAAGCAACGGGAACCACGACCAGCCTCAGCGCGTACAAGCCAGCATGGCAACAGGAGTTCTAATGGCGGCAGAAACTTCAACCGAAGCGGAACTCCGGTCCGCGTCCAATCCATGCCCGGCAGACATGATCGTCGTCGAAGACCTCTGGAAGACCTACGACATGGGCTCCGAGCAGCAGGTCCAGGCTCTCCAGGGCATCAACCTCCGCATCTGCCGCAACGAATACGTCGCCATCATGGGACCCTCAGGCTCCGGCAAATCGACGCTGATGAACCTCATCGGCTGTCTCGACACGCCATCCAAAGGAAAATACTGGCTCAACGACCATCTCGTCAGCGAACTCAACGACGACGAACTCGCCCGCATCCGCAATAAGGAAATTGGCTTCGTCTTCCAGACCTTCAATCTCCTCGCTCGCGCTACCGCCCTTCACAATGTCGAGCTTCCCCTCATCTACAACGGCACCCCCGCCGCCGAGCGCGACCAGCGCGCCAAAGCATCCCTCACCGCCGTCGGCCTCGAAGCCCGCATGAACCACAAGCCCAATGAGCTCTCCGGTGGTCAGCGCCAGCGTGTCGCCGTGGCCCGCGCCCTCGTCAATAATCCCTCCATCATCCTCGCCGACGAGCCTACCGGTAACCTCGATTCCAAAACCGGCGAGGAGATCATGGCCCTCTTCGACGATCTCCACAAAAAAGGCAACACCATCGTTCTCGTTACCCACGAGCCCGACATCGCCGAGTACGCCCATCGCGTTGTCCATATCCGCGACGGCAAGATCTTTTCCGATCAACCCTCAGCTCGCGCCAGCGCTATCAGCTAAAAGCTTTTGCGCAGCAGGCGGCCCTCTCGCTGCGCGGAACCCCGCCTCGGGCTTATCTGCGTCCCGTTCATCCTCCTCCTCTTCCTGCCGATAACACCTCCAGTAAGAGGAAAGTACCGTGTATCTGGCAAAGTTCGAGACGGACGAGCCGAAACAACTTGCGCTTCAGACCTCCGAAGCCCTCGACCTCGCTGCTCTCGAGCCCGAGGTTCTCCACCCCGAACGCTGGATGCTCGGCCCCATGGCTGGCCGCAGCCTGGTCATGCAGCAGCTCTTCGCCCGCATGCGCAGCACCGCCCCCCATTTCCGCCTCGTCAACGTCGAGGGTGAACATGGCTCAGGCAAACTACTCGCCGCACAAACCCTCCATCGTCTCGGTCCCGCAGCCTCCGGCCCCTTCCTGCCCTCCATCGCAGCCGAATTCCTCGACCAGTTCCACTCCATCTGGAAGGAAGCATCTTCCGGCCTCATCTATCTCTCCCGTGTGGACGAACTATCTCCCGAACAGCAACGCGCCCTCCGCGACTTTCTCGAGCGCGCCGCTCATGAGCGCATGCGTACAAAAAAGCCTCTCGCCCCTCTCCAGCTCGTCGCCGGCTCATCGCAGCCTCTGCGTCGCCTCGCCGCCGCTGGTGCATTCCGCCCCGACCTCGCCAGTCACCTCACCGCCATCCGCTTCGCCCTTCCCCCGCTGCGCGATCGCAAAGACGACATTCCCCTCCTCGCCGGACTCTTCCTCCGCAGCTGGAGCCAGCAAAATCAAAAGCCCCTCCGCGGCTTTGCCCCCGGCGCTCTCGCTCGCCTCAACTCCCACTCCTGGCCCGGCAACGTGCGTGAACTCGAATCCATCATCGCCGCCGCCGCCCTGGAATGTCCTGGCCAGTGGATTCGTCCCCTCGATATTCCCCACTTACAGTGGCCGCTTCCCATCGCGGTTCCCGCATCCGATCACCTCGCCGAAGACCCCAACCTCGATTGCGCCATCCTTCACCACATCACCCGTGTCCTCGCCCAGGCCAACGGCAACAAAGTCCGCGCCGCCAAAATGCTCGGCATCAGCCGCTCCACCCTCTATCGCCTCCTCGACTCAGACCACCCCGCACACGCAGCAAACGGCAACTAACCTCCCGAAATTACACCCCTTCCTCCTCCTCGGAGGATCAGTCGATGCGCCCCCATTCCTAACAGCTCCTTGCTAAACGATTTTCGCTAACAGCATTTCGCGAATAGCCTTCCGCTGAAAGCTCTTCTTCGATAACCTTTCGCTCCTTCGTGGCTCGCATTTCGCCTACCTCCGTCTGGACAACCGCTCCTTAAAACCCCGCATCGAAATTTCGAGTTTTCACCCAGCTCTCGGCCATTTGCCGATGCGATTTCTCGGAGAAGAAAGGTGACAGGTAACTTCACATTTCAGGAGTCCTCAGAGCTTTCCGCTCCAAACGCCCCCGTCTTCCCGAAGAACAGCCATCCCTTCCCCCCCCGCCTCAAAACCGGCATCCGGGGACTCGATGACATCCTTCACGGCGGTCTTCCCGCCGGCCACCTCTACCTCTTCGAAGGTGACCCCGGCACCGGTAAAACCACCATCGCTCTCCAGTTCCTTCTCGAAGGTCTCCGTAATGGCGAAAGCGTCCTTTACATCACGCTCTCCGAATCGAAAGAGGAACTCATCCAGGTCGCAAGATCTCACGGTTGGCCGGCCGGCTCGCTCCCCATTTCCGAGCTCGTTCCCCCCGAGGACGACCTCAAGCCCGAAGCCCAGTACACCGTCTTCCACCCCTCCGAAGTCGAGCTTGCCGATACCATCGCTTCCATCCTGAAACAGGTCGACGACGTTAAGCCTCAACGCCTCGTATTCGATTCGCTCTCCGAGCTGCGCATGCTCGCCCGCGATCCCCTTAAATACCGCCGCCAGATTCTGGCCATGAAGCGCCATCTCTCCGGCCGCAACTGCACCGTCCTTCTCCTCGACGACCGCACCTCCGGCGACACTGCCGATCTCCAGCTCCAGAGCATCGCCCACGGCGTCATTGTCATGCAAAGCCTCAATCAGGATTACGGCATCAAACGCCGCCGCATCGAGATCCGCAAACTCCGCGGCTCTTCGTTTCGCGAGGGTTACCACGACTACGTCATCCGTACCGGCGGCCTGCACATCTTTCCCCGCCTCATCGCTTCCGAACACAAGCCGGGATTCGAGCGGACCCCCGTGCCCAGCGGCCTGAAAGAACTCGACGACCTCTTCCGCGGCGGCATCGACGCCGGCACCAGCACTCTCATGACTGGCCCCGCCGGCTGCGGTAAGTCCACCGTCGCCTTCCGCTATGCTTACTCCGCTGCTCAGCGTGGCGAAATGGCCATGGTCTTTACCTTCGACGAATCCATCGGCAGCCTCGTCGAGCGAGCCGCCGGTCTCGGCATGGACCCGGCTTCCGCCCTGAAAAGCAGCCGTCTCCAGATTCAACAGGTCGATCCGGCCGAGCTCTCGCCCGGTGAATTCATCGAACGGATTCGCACCCTCGTCGACCACCAGGATCTGCGGGTCCTTGTCATTGACAGCCTCAACGGCCTCCTCAATGCCATGCCCCACGAACAGTACCTCGCCATGCAGCTGCATGAGCTCTTTGCCTACACCGGGCAGCAGGGAATTGCCACCATCATCACACTTGCCCAGTCCGGCGTCATCGGCAGCGCGATGCATTCGCCCGTAGACGTCAGCTATCTCGCCGACACCATCCTGCTCTTCCGCTATTTCGAGAGAGCCGGTGAGCTGCGCCGCGCGCTCTCTGTCCTGAAAAAGCGCACCGGCCCCCACGAACGCACCATCCGTGAATTATTGCTCGATCACGGCGAAGTCAGGGTCGGTAAACCCCTCTCCGAATTTGAAGGCGTACTCACAGGCGTCCCCAGCCTCATCCACACATCCGCAGCGAGGGAGGGTGCCTCTGTTTCCGGAGACTAATTCGGCCTCCGATGACCTCCGCACGATCATTCTCGCGCCCACAGGCAAAGACAAATTCCTGATCGCGGGTCTGCTCGAACGCTGCGGCAAGTCCTGTCATGTCGCCGATTCCTTCGCCGAGCTGCGCAGTGAAATCGACGCCGGCGCCGGCGCCGCCATCATCTCCGAAGAAGCCCTCACCGGCAATGGCATCGCCGATCTGCTCCACATTGTCGAACAGCAGCCTCCCTGGTCCGACTTCCCTCTCATCCTGCTCACCGTCGGAGGTCAGGTCACCGTCGAGAGCGAGCGCCTGCGTGAACTCCGCCGTCCCCTCGGCAATGTCTTCTTACTCGAGCGGCCCATTCGCCCCGAAACCCTCCTCAGCACCCTCGAAATCGCGCTCCGCGGACGCCAGCGTCAGTATCAGATTCGCGATCAGATGCAGCAGTACGCCCGCGCCCAGGACGCTCTCCGCCGCTCTGAAAAACTCGCCGTCACCGGCCGCCTCGCCGCCAGCATCGCCCACGAAATCAACAACCCCCTCGAGGCCGTCACCAATCTCCTCTTCCTCATGCGCTCCAGCCCCAGTCACGAGCTGTCACAGAAATACCTCGCCGAAGCTGACCACGAACTCGCCCGTGTCGCCGAAATCACCAAACAAACCCTCCGCTTCTATCGCGAGCCCAATCACCCCATCGACACGGACGTCGACGGCGCCCTGCGCTCCGTTCTCGTCCTCTACAACTCCCGCCTCATCGCAGCGAGCATCGGTGTTCAGCTCGAGATCGATACCCCCAGCACCACCGTCCTCGCCAGCCCCGGTGAACTCCGCCAGGTCATCGCCAACATCATCGGCAACGCCGTCGATGCCATGCGCCACGGCGGCCGCCTGCGCATCCGTGTCTCCGCTCAGAATCCCGCCGACCGCTCCTCCCGTCTCCGCCTCACCATCGCCGACACCGGCTCCGGCATTCCCGCTGCATTGTTGCCCGCCATCTTTGAGCCCTTCGTCACCACCAAGGGTGAAACCGGTACCGGCCTCGGCCTCTGGGTCACCGGCGAAATCATCCGCCGCAACGGATGGAACATCCACGTCCGCAGCCATTGCGGTCCCGGCCGTACAGGTACAGTTTTCTCCATCACGATGCCCCTGCGTCCCGCCTCAGCCCGCGACGAGTTGCAAGCCCAGGAAGCCGTCGCCTGAGCAGCGCTAAGAGTCGTTCGCTAAACGCTTTTTGCTAAACGCCTCCCGCCAAACGCCTCTCGCTAATAGCTTCTCGCTCGCCTTCCGCTCGTCTCTCGCTTATGCTGGCAATTCGCTGACCCCTTTTCCGCTAACCTGCTAACTTGCTAACCTGCTAGCCTGCTAACCTGCCAACTGCTGCCATGAAAAAATACACCTTCACCGCAAAGTTCGAACCCGGCCCCGGCGGCGGAGCTTTCGTCCTCTTTCCCTACGACGCCGAAGAAGAATTTGGCGCCAAAGGCAGAGTCCCCGTCCAGGCCACCTTCGACGGCATTCCTTACGCCGGCTCGCTCATGCGCTGCGGCCCACAGCAGCACATGCTCGGCATCCTCAAGTCCATTCAGGAGCAGACCGGCAAGCAAATCGGCGACACCATCAAAGTCCAGATCTGGAAGGACGAACAGGAGCGAACCGTCGAGATTCCGCCCCCATTCGCCGCGCTCCTGAAAAAAGAAAAGCTCCTGCCCAACTTTGAAAAACTTAGCTACACCCACCGCAAGGAATACGTACGCTGGATCACCGAAGCCAAAAAAGAAGAAACCCGCAACGCCCGCATTCACAAATCCATTGACATGCTCCGCAAAGGCGTCAAGACTCCCGGCTAACAGCCTTTTGCTAACAGCTTTTCGCTAAACGCCCTTCGCTAATCGCCTTTTGCTAAACGCCCTTCGCTGACCGCCAACCGGCCCTTCGCTGTACCCTGTACTTTCCATGAAACTCCGCCGCCTCCCCGCCTTTCTCCTCGCCCTCCTCGTCTCCGTCGCAGCGGCCAGCGCCCAGACCCCCACCCTCGAAGCCAACCGCAAAGCCCTCAACGACTTCTTCTCCCAAATCTGGGAAGACAACCTCAGCCACTCCCCGGAGTTCGCCTCCACCATCGGCGACAAACGCTTCAACGACCAGCTCACCGACTACTCCGTCGAAGCCTACGACCAGCAGCTCGCCCGCAAGAGTGACTACCTCCGCCGCCTCGGCGAAATCGACACCGCCGGCCTCGACCCCCAGGAAGTCCTCTCCAAAGACCTCATGGTCCGCCAGCTCATCGAAGATCAGGAGGAATCCGCCTTCAAGCCCTGGGAGATGCCCGTCAACCAGTTCAACGGCCTCCATCTCTCCCTCGCGCAGCTCGTCCCGCGCCTCAGCTTCACCACCGGGAAGGACTACGACGACTACATCGCCCGCCTCAATAAAGTCCCCACCGCCTTCCGCCAGATCACCGGCAACATGCTCACCGGCATCGACGACCAGCGCGTCCCACCCAAATATCTCCTCGAAAAAGTCCTCGTCCAGGTCAACGCGCTCCTCGCCCAGAAGCCCGAAGACAGCCCCTTCGCACAGCCCCTCAAAAAATTCCCCGCTGCCATCTCCGCCTCAGACCAAACCCAGATACACGACGCACTCATCGCCGCCATCACCAAGCAGGTCTATCCCGCCTACCAGCGCTTCGCAAAATTCCTTCAGGCCACCTACATCCCCGCCGGCCGCGCCGATCCCGGCGTCTGGTCCCTCCCCGATGGCGACGCGTACTACGCCTTCCGCGTCAAACAAAGCACCACCACCGACCTAACCCCCGCCCAGATTCACAAAATCGGCGAAGACGAAGTAGCCCGCGACGAAGCCGACATGCTCGTCATCGCGAAGAAGCTCGGCTACCCCGACATTGCCGCCCTCCGTGCTGCCATCGCTGCCAACCCCAAACAACACCCAACCAGTCGCGACGCCCTCCTCGACCTCTACCGCGCCGACCTCGACAAGATGCGCCCCAAACTCCCCACTCTCTTCGGCCGCCTGCCCAAAGCCCCATTAACGGTTGAAGCCGTCCCCGCCTTCATGGAAAAAGATCAGGCCCCCGCCTACTACGAGCAGGGCACCCCCGACGGCTCCCGCCCCGGCACCGTCTTCGTCAATACCTACGACTTTGAGCACCGCTCGCTCGCCAATGTCGAGTCCATCGCCTACCACGAAGGCCTGCCCGGCCATCATCTGCAGATATCCATCGCCCAGGAACTCACCGGTCTCCCGAAGTTCCGCAGATACCTCCACTACACCGCCTACACCGAAGGCTGGGGACTCTACGCCGAACATCACGGCAAAGACATCGGCCTCTACCAGGATCCCTACTCCGACTTCGGCCGTCTCGAAGCCGACATCTTCCGCGCCATCCGCCTCGTCGACGACACCGGCGTCCACTCCATGCACTGGTCGCGCCAGCAGATGGTCGACTACTTCCACGCCCACTCCGGCCTCGACGACTCCACCGTCAACGCCGAATGCGACCGCTACATCGCCTGGCCTGCCCAGGCCCTCGGTTACAAAATGGGCCAGCTCAAAATTCTCGAACTCCGCGCCCGCGCAGAAAAAGCCTTAGGACCAAAATTCGACCTTCGCGCCTTCCATGATCAGGTCGTCGACTCCGGCGCCCTGCCGCTCGACGTCCTCGACGCCAGAATCACAGATTGGATCACAACCCAGTTCCCAAAAAACTAATCCGCGGCTCCGGCAAATCCGCCACCATCGCCGTCCCGCGAACCGAGATCGCCTCGTTAGCAAGGCCAACCCTGCCGACCTCGCAAACTCATTCGGGACCAATTAGGGGGATACCAGCGGACTGATCTGCCAGGGAGAGGAAGCGGTACCGGGGCTTCCCTG